>ERZ1026854.4-NODE-4-length-269348-cov-127.948383_pt1 | contig 269348 bp, 232 predicted proteins | sample MGYA00380157_ERZ1026854 | MGnify/ENA primary metagenome ERZ1026854 (study PRJEB33269, sample SAMEA4719793) | human gut metagenome | biome: human-associated habitat; feature: organic feature; material: feces | place: Cameroon | collected 2013-10 ...
TTTGTCCTCAATATATTGTAGTTTACTAATATAAAAATATTTTATATATATAATAAATGTAAACGTGATGTGGCTCACCGGATTCCAGAAACCTGACTTCAGGACGGTCAACACATTCCGCAGTGAAAAGCTGAAAGACTCAATCGAAGAAATATTTGTATCGACAGTGAAGCTTCTGAACAGAAAAGGTTATGTCAGCCTTGAAAAATATTTCGTTGACGGAACAAAAATTGAAAGCGCCGCAAATAAATACACCTTCGTCTGGAGAAAGGCCGTAGAGAAAAACGAGAAGAAACTGGATGAAAAACTGAAGGTGTTCCTAAGAGATGTGGAAGAAATTACACGGAAAGAAAATCAGATTTACGGTGACAAGGACTTTGCAGAAACGGGCGATGACACTCCGGTAACAAGTGAGGAAATCAAAGCCGTTGCCGGGCAAATCAACAAAAAACTTGCTGAGATAAATGACCTTGATGACGAAGATTCAAAAGACGTAAAAAAAAACTGAAGAAGGCAAAACGCCAGATTGAAAAAGATTATCTTCCAAGAAAAGAAAAATACGAAAAAGCAGACGCCATTTTTAATGACAGAAACAGCTACTCAAAGACAGACGAAGACGCGACTTTCATGCGGATGAAGGAAGACCACATGCTCAATGGCCAGCTCAAACCGGGCTATAATATTCAGGTTGGAACTGAAAACAATTTTGTAATCGGATATGACGTATTTCCAAATCCTACGGACACAAGGACATTTATTCCTCATCTTGAAAATGTTCAGAAACGTCTTGGATGTAAGTTCAAGTTTGCAATTGCGGATGCTGGCTATGGAAGCGAAGAGAATTATGATTATCTGGAAGAAAATGAAATCACAGGAATCGTAAAGTACACAACTTATGAAAAAGAGACAAAAAGGAGTTTCAAGAAAAAGACATTCAACAGTGAAAACTGGAAATACGATGCTGAACAGAAAGAATATACCTGCCCCTGCGGAAATCCAGTTCCTTACAGAAAAACAGTGACTAAGAAAAATAAATCCGGATATTTACAGACTTACGAAGTTTACCAGTGTGAAAACTGCGAAGGCTGTCCGTTCAGAGAGTTATGTACAAAATCTGAATATGGCAGAGTGATTCAAAGAAACGGGCACTGGCTTGAACAGAAAGCAAAAGTAAAAGATCTTCTTTCCAGTGAAGAATATAAAACTCTCATGAAAAAGCGTTCCACTGAATGTGAAACTGTCTTTGGACAGACAAAAGGCAATTTAGGCTTCAGGCAATTTCATCTTCGGGGAAAAGAAAAAGTTGGAATTGAATGGGGATTATTGATGCTGGGATATGATTTCAAGCAACTGATTCGATTAATGAACACCTAAGAAAAAAACAATAAACGAAAATCTACAAAATTCATTTAACATAAAAAAGGCCGCCCTTTTTGAAGTCTGTTAATAACTTCTAGGACAGCCCCTTTCTTATCAACTGTTGTTTCTCACTTCGTTGTGAAACAACTTAAAAAGTCAAATCGAAAATTGAAATTTTCTTATTGACTTTTTATGGGAGTCTAAAATGAAAAAGACATTGATTGGCGGCGCGGCGTTATTGCTGGCGGTATCTTTGGCAAGTGCGGATATTTCTTTGAGCAGCACGTTTGGCGGAAACGAAGATAATATCTGGGGAAATGATTTTATGTCGTGGTCAAGAAAAGATGATGACCCGGCTACAACAGACAGAGATGAAAGCGATGAATTTGAATCATCTGTTGCAAATGTAAGCGAACGGCTGCAGCTCGATTATTCTTCTGAAAAAATCGACGGACGTTTACGTTTGGAGTTCAATGCGAATAATAAGATTAATGGCAAAAATGCCCCGGTTCGTCTTCGTGGATTCGCGCGTTTTACTCCAGTTGAACAGATTCAGTTTGCCGCAGGAAACGACTTTTTCACAAAATACGGAGTTTCTGCCGCCTACCTTGCTGCCGCGGACGATACATATTCTTCCAGAAAGATGGCGGAATCTGGTCTGGCGTTTACCGCTAAGTTCAACACATTCAAGTTTGTCGCAAACTGGGCAGGAGACTCTCAGGCAGACAATCTTGATAAGCTCGGACTTAATTTTGGCGCGGATTTTGTTATTCCAGATACTGTAAAAATCGGCACGACCTTTAAAAACATAACAAGCGACGACAGGGCGTTCGGAAATGGACTCCTGTAAGCGTAAAATCAGAAAAATAGTCTGAAACGCTGAAAACGCGGGCTAAAAATAGCAGCTAAAAAGCAAGCGCATCTTTGTTTTTATGGTTATAATAAAAGCAAAGATGTGTTTTTTTTATTCAGCCCGAATGTCGAGTTTTATAAATTCAGCACAAAAATTGAATGAGCTACCAGAAAAAGCGCGTTAATTCGGTAGATAGCGAAGCTATCGTATATCAGACTGCGCGATTTTTTCAAAATCGCTTGCTATCGCTCAGAATGGCTCGGTTGCCGCTTTCTTTTTCTTCCCGCTCATTCAATTTACGGATTCAATAAAAAACTCGAAGTTCGGGCTAAATAAAGTAGAAAATAGGAGGATTTATGAAGTCGCCAAAAGAACTTTCAGTAGACCAGAAGCTTGTTTCGCTTACAAAAGAGATTATTGAAATTATGCCGGAAAAAGACGACTTGCCTTTGCAGGTTGTAAAAATCCTGATAGATGACCCGGAAATTCAGGCGGTTCAGGATTATGCGAACAATGTTTCAATCATCCGGCTTGGGTTCAATGACCACGGACCGGTTCATATGCGTACGGTTTGCCGCAACTGCCTTAAAATGCTGAAAATTCTTCATTCAAAAGGAATAAAAACCAGCCTGGAGCAGGAGGAAGCCGGAACTTTTGCAGACAGCGTAACCGCCGTAATACTTGCAAGTTTTCTGCACGATTTTGGAATGACGATTGCGCGCCAGGACCACGAGCTTTATTCCGGTATTCTTGCATTGCCGGTCATTAACAAAATACTGGATTCAGTTCTTGCCAAGCCAAAAGACCTGAAAAGAAAAATAACAATTCGCTCAATGGCAATGGAAGGAATTGTGGGGCACATGGGAACACGAAAAATTCATTCAATTGAAGCCGGGCTTATTTTGATTGCCGACGGCTGCGACATGACAAAAGGTCGCGCGCGGATTCCTATGGAAATCAATGCAAAGCCGAGCGTTGGCGACATCCATAAGTATTCAGCAAATTCAATCGAAAGCGTAAAGATTCTGACCGGCGAAGAAAAACCGGTTAAAATCGAAGTCCACATGAGCGCAGATGTAGGATTTTTCCAGATAGAAGAAGTTCTTCTGCAAAAAATAAACTGCAGCCCGGCAAAGCCTCTTGTTGAACTTTACGCCGGAGTAGAAGGGCAGGAAATGAAAAAATATCTGTAAGGATGGATTCAATATAAAATCCGAATTTTTCCCTGTAAAGCCAGAATACGTGGTATATTTTAAGAATGAATATTTATGTCGATTTTGATGATTGCCTTTGCGAAACAGCGCGTTACTTTTCTGACCTTGCAAAAGAACTTTTTGGAGTGAACATACCGTACGAGCAGATTTCAAATTTTAACCTGCAGAAAACATTTTCTTTAACTGATGAACAGTACGACAGGATGATGATTCTGGGGCACAGACCGGAAGTCCTTTTGTCATATAAAGAAACTCCTGGAGCGATAAAAACAATTAACGGCTGGATTGACAAAGGGCATGATGTAAAAATAATTACAGGACGGCCGTTCGACTCTTATGACGCGTCCCGAAAATGGCTTAATCAGCATGGACTAGAAAGGGTAGGATTATACTGTCTGAATAAATACGGCAGGGATTTTATAAAAGGCGCAAGTTTTAATCTTGAGCTTGAAGATTTCTATAAAATGCGCTTTGACTTTGCGGTGGAAGATTCTCCGGCCGCGTTTAAATTTTTTGAACATCTGCCAGAGCTAAAGGTTATGGTTTTTGACCGGCCGTGGAACCAGAACCAAACCTTTCCCAACCGAAACTATAAAAGATGTTCCGGCTGGAAAATCATAGATTCTATGGTGGAATAAAAATTTATTCTAGCCGCCGCTCATAAGACGAATCCATTCGTTGCGGTTTCTTACGCCGCATTTTTCGTAGATATGCTGTATGTGGGTTGCAACCGTGCTTACCGCAATGAACAGGGTTTCTGCAATCTCCTTGTTGCTGTGGTTTTCGTACAGAAGCTCTGAAATTTCTACTTCACGTTTTGAAAGGTTAAAGGTTTTGTAATATTCGTGCCGCTTTTCTTTCTGGGAAATATGATTTTCTTCCGGCTCTTTTTCCATAAAAGAAATGCCTCTGTGCATTCCGCTCGCCATTGATTTGTTTACAAAATCTGTGATTGTTCTTGCAAAGTCTTTGCGGACATTCACGCATAAAGACAGAATTGAATAAATTTTTAATAGCAGCTCTTCCTGCGAAAAAGGTTTAAAAATGTAGTCTACAACGCCTTGTTTTATAAACGAATTTTTGAGCGCGACATCCTGGACTCCGGTAAGGAACAGAAAAGGCACGTTTTTAAGGTTTTCATCGCCGCGGCAGAAGTCAAAGAACGCTTTTCCGCCCATAACCGGCATGACCATATCAGAAATAATTAAGTCCGGCGCATTTTTTTTGATTTTGCAGATGGCATCCTTTCCGTTTGTGGCGGTAATTACCGGGCAGTACGGCTTTAAAAGTTCAGCAATATTTTTAAGCAGGGCAATGTTGTCTTCAACAATAAGAATCAGGTTGTTCTGCATAAGATTCTTAAGTTCTGATTCCTGCGCGTCGTTTTTTAAGGATTTTTTTTCAGAAAGAATTTTATTGTAGCCGTTTGTGCGGTCATTTTTCAAAAGTTCGCTGGTTTCAGGCGAGTAGGGCAGAAGGGTCAGCCTTGCTTCAAAAACAACTTTGCACAAGTCAGTGGAATTTTTGTTCTTAGGCAGATTTCCGCCAAGATTTTCAAGTTTGTTTTCCAAAGGATTTTCAAGAGGAATGCAAAAAGCCGAGCAACTTCCATCGTAGAGCCTGCAGATTCTTCTTACAAGATGAAGCCCTATTCCAAGCCCGCGTATATTTTCCGCGGCATTTTTACCTCTTGCGCCCAAAGAAAAAAGCGTTTCCAGATTTTGACCAAGAATATTTTCTGAAAAATTAGAAACCTGATAAACAAGCTCGTTTTTCTGCTCGTTATATTCAATGTTTATGCTGATTTTTCCGTTCTCAACAGAATATTTAACGGCGTTGTCTATAAGATTTGTAAAAACCGTTTCCAGAAAAAGCGGAAAGACTGAAACGCAGGTTTTTTCAGAGCAGGACGAAAAATAATTTATTTCAATCCCCTTGAATTCTGAATATGGAATAAAATTGTCCATAACCTGCTGAAAAATCTGCATAATGCGAATCGGCTTGCAAAGTTTGGAAACTTTCTGAATATCCTGTTCCTGTTCTTCCAGGGAGTTTACCATTAGCGCAATGTTTTTAAGCCGCGAAATGTTCCCTTTTACGGATTTTAAATAAGCAAAAATCTGTTCTCGATTTTGCTGGTGTCTGCTCCCCCCCCCCCGATGCGCCTTTTTCGCCGGGTTTTCCATGGGTGTTCTGGCGTTCCAGTTCTTCAAAGGAATTTTGAATCAAAGTTATAGGGGCAAGCAGTTCATGCGCCGATGCCTTTAAAAAATATGAAGACTCGCGGTACATATTGAATTCAAGGTTTTTTTGCCGGAGTTTTATAAAAATGCTAAGGCTGTAGATGAATATGTGAAAAATAAAGCAGATGTCGTAGCCAAAATAATAGTCGTTGTCAAAAATCGCCAAATAAGAGTTCACGTTGTATTTTAGACGAAGCAAGTGCAGCGACTGCCTGAAAACTATGTATACAAAAAGCGGAATCCATGAACAAATCAGCAGAACTGGAATGGATTTTTTTCTGATTGCTGAAAGAAACATAATCACCGAGCAGAAAAGGCATCCGAAAATCAAAAAGCAGATAGTTGTGATGTATGAAATTTTAATATTTCTGACAAACGCATATAGCGCAACTGAAACCAGGCAGGTTGCGGAAAGAATGCGCAGGATTGATTTGTAGAAAATTCCGTTTTTATTGAACGAAATGTTCTGAAGAAACAGAATCTGCGAAAAAAGCAAGCCTATGCAGCAGACAACATAACTGAATCTTGAAAAAAACAGACAATCGCAGCTTCTGTTCCAGATATAAGTGCAGCCAAGACCTTTCATTGCGGCTTGATAAAGGCAGAAGCAAAGGCTCATAAGGCTAAGATACAGGAAGAGTTTTTCTTTTGAACTTACAAAAAACAGCAGGAGCGTAAAAAACGCAAGAAACATCAGTCCTACAAAAATTATGTGAATAAAAGAAAATTTTTCGGTCTGGGCAAAGAAAGTTGAAAGCTCAAAAAATCTGAAAACCAGCGAAATTGAATCGGAACTTTTTATTTTTAGCACAAAAAATTCGTCGTCGGCATTCTGTTCTGGAATCTGAACAAAACTTCGCCAGGATTTTATGCTTTTTTCTGAATTTTTTACCTGCCGTCCGGTGGAATCTGCTTTTTGCCATTTTTCGCCGCAAAAAACAAAAAGCTCGGCACGGTCAACAAGCTCCGGCCCCAAGTCCAAAATCTGAAAGTTTTGACTGTTTGTTGCATCAGTAAAATCAGAATCTTTTTGAATCAAAACCCAAAGTGTTCCGTTCACAAAGCCCGGCGAAAACCTGAATTCATCTTTAATCTGAGTTCCGTTTTTTATAATTTCGTTGATGGCGTTTTTGCCCAGCCCATCAGAGCCGTCTTCAACTTGCAAGTTTGATTTTTTATCTATTATATAGAAGATATTTTTTACTTGCTGCTGCCCGGAAACAGCGGTTCGCGAAAAAACAGGAAAAGCGGAAAGAAGCAATAAAAGATAAACGAGATTTTTCATAATTTTGTTCAGACTAGATTTTTTTCTTTAATTTTTTTGATTTTACATAAGCAAGCATATAATAAAAACTCTCTGCCAAACTGTAAAATTATATCACAGCTTTTTTATTTTGTTGTAAAACATAAAAAGAAAACCACAAAACCGCCGGAAAGAATGGATTTCAATAAACGGCGGTTTTGTGGTCAGGGGAGAGTTTATTCTCTGGCAGATGTTGAAACAGGTGTCATGGTAACACCAGGCCAGGCAGGTGTATAGGATTCAGACCAATAATATAAGTGCAAGTCAGCAGCAGTTGCGTCTGTGTAGACAAAAACTTTTAATTTTCCAGATTCGATGCTTGTTTCTGGTTTATCCGTTCTTGTGGATTTATAATATGCTGCAGAAGAATTTTGCCATTCATAATAAACAGCACCTTCTTTTTGGACATTGGTAATATCAAGAGATTGTATTTTTGTATTAAATACATTTTTAATTTCATTTGTTTCAGTTTCATTAAAAATCAATGAAATAGTTTCATCAGAAATTTCTGTTGTATCAATTTCATAGGAATACCAATTTCCATTAAATTCCGGCGCAGAAATTTCTTCTGTTGTCAATGTAACTTTTCGAGTTCCTGTGTTTAACGAGAATGTCAGGTTCAAATCAATGTCAGTATTATTTTTTATGACTAAATTATCTCCTTTTTCAGACAAAGTGAGTTCATTTGGGTAAGAATCAATTGCATTGGAAAGCAAAGAAAGAGCGTAAATCCGATGGTAAATTTTACCTTCAAAAGTTCCATTTGCTCCCAAGAAATATGAGCACTCTATTTTTGAAGAATCTTCTGCATTAGGTGCAAATTTTTCAGATTTTAAACCGTCATTATAGTTAAGAGTAAAGCCTGCAAACATTTCTTCATTAGGTGTGATTTTTTCAAAAGTGACTGGTTCGCTAGAAATTGTTCCGGTTTTTGTGGTTTTTAGAATAAATGAAGCCTTTCCACTTTTGTAAGCGTAACAGTATGTTTCAAGTGTAAAAGGTTCTGATGTATAACTAGAACCATAGCCGATAGAATCTTTTTCTTCTGTTCTTAAAATTCCATTGATAGAAACATTGCTAATACCACTAAGCGTACACTTATAAAAATTTCCAGCTTCAACATCATAAGTTCCAATCACATTTTCTAAATTGCCGCCAACCAGTTCAATCTGCTGCGTAAAATCTTTTAGAAGCAGGCTGACTTTCAGTGTTGTTGGATTCATAGAGAATGTAACATTCAAATCTGTGTCGTAATTTGTGTTTTTCACTGTAAATGAATTGTCATCTTCACGGGTAAGTTCCAGTCCATTTGAAACATTATCTATATCTATCGAATTGTAAAGAAGATTTATATCGTGGGTATAATTATAGAATTTTCCTGTAATGCTTTCTTCTGCAACCAAGGTTAATGTACATTCCAGATTTCCTGTTTCTTTCGAAGCTACAAGTTTTTTATATTTTTTATAATTTTCACCATAAGAAAGACCATATTCAGATTCTGCCAATGTTACTTTGTCAAATCTAACAGAATCAATCAGAACTTTTGCATCGTTTGCCATTTTTAATGACATGTTAGCATAACCGGAATTATAAGCGTAGCAAACAGATGTAATTGTAAAGTCTGAATCCGCCGCCCATCTAAATTCATTTGAACCGTATGAGTCGGCGTTTTCTGTTGCAAAATTAGTCCAGCCGTTCAATTCTGTTACAGTGTGTCCTTTTATTTCGCACATATAAAAATTACCGGCACTTACGCTTTTTTCACCAATATAATTTTCTACCCAACCACCTGCAAATGTTGTCGCAACTCTTGGATAAACATTCAAATCAGAAGTGATTGTAAAAGGTAAATCCAGTTTTTTATTTGTGCCATTAATGTACCAGCCAAAAATATCGCTTTCAGAAGAGTATTTGTTTAAGATTTCTTCTGTAATCTGTGAGCCGACTTTTGCATTGTGCGTCTTGCCAGTTAAATTTCCTTCTGAATCATAAAAATAAATCGTTGCAATTTTCGGCTCTGGTTTTTCCTCTGGTTTTTGTTCTGGAGTAGAAGCGTTTGGATTTTCAATTTTTAGCTGAGAAGTATTTATATTTAGATAGAAATTGTAAGTTCCGTCAAACGAGTATTCCAGATTAAAATTTTGTGTTCTTGTTGCGTAAGTTTCATCTACAGCAATATATTGATTTTCTAAGAGTTTAATGTCTTCAGTTCTTGTCCAATTTTGACCATATGATCCGGTCATTGCTCCCCAGGTTTTATCAGAAATTGAAAAGCCTTGCGGGTTTCCATCTTTAGACACAGGAATTTCAACAGATTCTGTCAAAGAATAAATTCCGCTTCCTTTTTCAGTTTCCGCAAGCTGATATTTTTCGTCAAATTTCCAGCCTGTAAAATCACCGACAACGTACAAGTTTGCGTCTTCAACAACTTTGTCGCTCTGTTCATCTGTGGCAATCAGCATAATCGGGTTCGCCTCGTCAGACAAATCCAGAAAGAAATTGTAATAGCCGCCGCCAGTTGCAAGTGCTCCATTTTTGCCATACCAGACATTATAATAACTTTTTATAACATTGAACCATTCATTTTTTGGAACAGAACTTTTAACGTCAAATGGAATACAGTAGTCATAAGCAAATCCTGGCATAGAAATTTTGAAGCCGTAAATATTCTGCGGAAGATACATGCTCAACTTGTAAATGCCTTTATCAATTTCTGTAAAGTCATTGAAATTATTAATTGCTTTCCATTGCGTTTTTTTATCCTCAGGTGTATTTTCTTTATCATAAGAAAAAGTTCCCATAAGATATAATTTTTCAGATTCACCTCTGTAATTTTCGTTGAAATAAAAATTTTCTGGTTTTTTAACTGAACTTTTTTTATCTTTTGAAATATAGACTGTAGAATCCGATATTTCAAAATTATTCATTTCACTTTCATATTTTACGCTTATAGAAATTTCTTCACAGTTTTCAAAATAATATCTGAACCAACGCATATTGTTGTTTCTTGCAGAGATTGTGTCCGTGATTTTTTCAATATTTATGCCTGATGCAACTTTGTATAAAACTTTTGGAAGACATTCTGATTCTATCCAAACTGTGATAGCAGATTTTTCAGAAATTTTATTTAAATCTGCCTTTGTAAACATTTGTGTATTTTCAAAAATTGCACCTGGTTTTTCTGTCTTCAGTATATTTAGTTCTGTTTTTGCAGGATTTTTTTCGTTTGCTTTTGCTCCTCCCATAGATAAAGGTTCAAGCAAAAATAAATAGTTTATGCTGTTCATAGTCATAGCTCTTGAAAATCTTGACCCGGTTTTATTTTTTTGTTCTGTAAAAGTTCCTTCTTCAATTGAAGTATTATTTTTGCTTATGGAATAAGTCCCATCGCTATTAAAAGCATATTTTAAATTTGTCAAAGGATTTGTATAAACTCCAAAAATTGTTCCAAATTCCGTTTCTGTCGGAGTGCTTTCAGAAGGTTTATCTGCTGGTTCTTCTAGTTTGTTGTTTTCAGAAGAAGCCAAAGTGTCATTCTGGCAACTAATATAACTCATGTTAAATGCGCCACTCAGAATTAAAATCCATAAGCAATATGTCAATTTTCTCATCTTTTTCATAGATTACCTCGCTAAGATTATCAGTAAATATGGGAATTGTATCTGCATAAATTCAAGTTAGGTATCGTTTAAATAATGATTTCTATTATGATTGAATTAGTATTCTTGATTTCACTAATTTTTCTAAAATATGTTGAATTATATAGCAGATGAAAAAAAATAGGACTGCAAATGAAAGAGAAGTCAGCAACACAGTCCCATTTTTACTTTTTATGAGATATAAAATTTATTTATTCTTATCGTTCCCAATTAGTTGTTCCATTTATTGTTATGATTTTATCATTATCCAACTTTACTGTGGGATAATAATAAATACTTACAGTTCTAGTGCTTCCTACAGGACGTGTACTTGTAAAGGGTCTGCCTCGATTTTTTGATGAACTTGTGGCAGTTGTTAATTGTACAGTTTCTGATGAAACTATTTTTAAGTCATAGTCTTTTCCTGAATTTAATGCTGTTATTTTATGAGTGCTATTTACACCGATTGAATTTCCATCAATAAGATTTTTTCCCCAATCAGATTTATTTTTTTCTTTTATATAAATTTCTTTGATAGGAGTTTTAAAATTGTTTGTTACAGTAATTGAATATTTAGGAATAACAATAACTGGTTCTATCCAGTTTTTATTTTCAATATTCTTAGTTATATTTGAATTTACGAAAAAATTATCAATTTCTAAGGTGCGTCCTTTTGTATCTGTTATTTTTATGCTATAAGTTCCTTTTTTTAGAACAAATTCATTTTCGCAATTAACGTTTAGTGCAGAAATAATTTTATTTTCATTCCATTCTGTACTTTCCGATTCTTTTATGTAAATAGAATTTATAGGATAAAGGCTATTATTTTTTAATTTAAGAGTAAATTCTATAGGTAATTCTTCTTTTGGAAGTCCTATGTATTTTCTCCAGACATCATTCAAGTTGTTAGGATTATCCCAATCTTCATTGCAACCTCCAAAAATATATAAATAGCCATCTTTTATAGCTGAAGCATGTGCAGCTCGTTCGGCGAATGGAGGATTTTCATCTATACATTTCCAGTTTTTACCATCATCAGAAAACCAAACATCTTTTAAGAAGAAGTTGCCGTTATCGCCTCCAATTACCCACATTCCGTCAGAATTTGCTACAAGTGTATAATCATTTCTGTCTGCCCAGAAAGCATTAGTTAAAACATTCCAGTTATATCCATCTGAAGAAACTAAAATTTCATCATATCCTTCTTTTGCGCCGTCTTTAAATCCTCCAATTAAATAAACTTTGTCTTTAAATGTTATTGCTTTATGCCCAGCTCTTGGACGTAATCCTCTGGATGGCATTTTTTCCCAGAAAAAGCCATCGCTTGATTTCCATATATTATTATTTGTAATAAAATCATACGACCCTGCTTCTGTTTCTCCTCCTACAATCCACATAGCATCATTAAAAACAAATCCTGCATGATGAATACTTCCATCGATTATTCCATCTACATTTTGGATGTTTACAAATTTTTTCCCATCATTGCTGTATGAAACAAGATTTGTTACTATATCATTTTCTTTTGAATCTCTATGAAATCCGCCTATATTATAAATTTTATTATTAAATACTAAAGAACTATGAAATTGAAGTAAGTCATCATTATTTGAGATGTTTACTTCTGTCCATTCTTTTCCATCTTCAGATATTAATGCTATATCGGCTATAGTTATGATAAATTTATTGTCTTTTACAACAACATTATGTCCGTTCATACCAAACGGCATATTTCCAACTTTTTCCCAATCAGAAAGATCTTGTGCGGCAGGTGTCCAAATTGCATAGAGCGTCAAATTGCTATTCATAGATATAATTTCGCAATCTTCAAATTCTTTGTTTCCTGTTCGTGATGTTCCCCAGCCTAAAAATTCGTATCCGTCTCGAATAAAAGAATTTGAAGGCAAAGGATATGAATCATTTTCATTAACTTCATAGTACTTTGTGGTATTATAACCATCGTTCGCATAAAGTGTTAAAATAAATGATTTCTTCATTTCTATAGGTTTTTCATAATCATTTGCTTCAGTTACAATTACAGATAAAGTTGTTGCATCAATGAAAATTTTATAAGTTTTGCCTTCTTCTATTTCACAAATGTTGTCTTCCATTTTTCCAAGAAAAATTCTTGAAGGATTCCCTAGAGAAAGATCTGTAGCGCCTGTATATTTTATTGCCCAAGTAGAACCGTCATAAATACAGAATTGTAATATACCCGCAAAATCATTTCCCCAAAATCTATTTTTGGCAGAACAATTTATTACGGCATAAGCATTTTGTCTTTGGGATAAGTTATCACTATTCCATATAAGCGGAACTTCTCCGTATGAACTCCAGATAGATTCGCAATAAATTAAATTATTTTCAATTTTTGTTTCTTCGTTATTATCATTAGTTTCATAGTTAATTGTTTTTCCCCAATCATAACCAGATATATTTACTAGCATATTTTTCAAGTCAAGTGTTATTGTATAAGGAAGACCAATTATACATTCATTCATAAGATAAAATTTTGTAGAATCATCATTTCTTCTGTCAATAATATTTATAGGACCTTGGACTGGTAAGGTATAATTATTTGTGTTGTTAAGATATTCCTCTCTTCCTGTAGAAGTCGGTCTTGAATAACCATTTATGATTTGTTCAGTCCATCCATTTGCTGTAGTAAATTTAAATCCGTATGGAAAAGGAATAGAGGTCTGAGCTTTGAAAATGAAAACATATTTATCTTCCTGAAAGGTCATTTTATTGGCACTTGAAGAATTTCCATCGAACCAATTTGTTCCATTTAAACCGTTCAAATAAATTGTATCATCATTCTTGTCTGATTCAGAAGAATCGTTGTTGCAGGAAATTAATAAACCTAAAATTATAAGCAAACTTAAAAATCTTTTTATGTTTTTCATAAATTAAACTCCATTTTATTTTAAAATTCTAAATTTTCATTTGTTTTTACTATTAATGTTTTGAAACTATATAATTTTTCCTTATTCATATTTTTCACAGCCGATATTAGAAAACCATCATCATCTGTATTTGTTATTGTATTAAAACTGGAAACTTCATCGGAATATATATTATTTAAAATAATTCCGCTTTCTTTATCAATTTTTAATATCCATCCTTTTGATTTCTCTTGCCAAGGATAATAATTAGAATCGGAAGTAAGAAGAGAATTTTCTGAACCAACAGCAATAATTGAATTTTCTTTTACTATGAGATTAAACAAGAAATCATTATTTTTTGTGCCATATTTTTTTTGCCAAATTTCATTAAAATCAGAATCTAACTTTAAAATAAACGAGTTGAAAGAAAAATCATTTTCTGAAACTAAACCAGTTATATAAATATTTTTTTCTTCATCACAAGTCATCGAAAATGGGGTAAAATCATTTACACCGTTTCCAAAAGATTTTATGGATAATAACTCTCCGTTTGTTTTATCAATTTTTAAAATTATTGTTTTCAAACGATTTTTATTGCTTGCATTCCCACAAAGTATAAAATTAGAATTCGATTCTATTGCTTGAATACCAGAGTTAAATATAAATTCGTTATTTTCAGTTTTATAAGAATATTGTTTTTCCCATTCTTTTTGTTGTGTGCCTGAATATTTTTGGACGAAAATATTTGTCGAAACAATTTTTTTTTCTTCTGAACCTTTTTCAATTTCATAATTTCTCTGTTCGCCTACTAATAAGAATCCTTCATCATCGGTAGGACAAAGATTATATCCAATGTAACTTGTAGAGTTATTGCCAGGTATGCATAGTTCATTTTCAAGATTTAGATTTGAATTAAGTAAATATAAGAACATTCCTGAATTTTTTGAATCTAAATATGTTGAAAGGATAATAAGCTTTCCATTGTTCAATTTTATAAAGTCATTAAACATGGTATTAAAACTTTTTGTATCAATTTTTGCATACAAATATGAATCCGAGATTTTTGTAATATTCCAATCTTTATCTCTGCAAGTTATTCCGCATGATTCAATGGGATTATAAACTTCATCTAATGTAAATCCGTTGTTTACAGATATATAGTCTTCTCCATTTACTATTGCTTTACTATTTGGATATTGAGATTTAACATCAGACCATGAAAGTCTAGTATCTGAGTACATGAAGTTTTTTAAATCTTCACTGTATTCTAATGCATCACTATAATCTTCCAAAGCGGTTTTTAAATATTTTGTTGTAGGAACAGATTTTATTTTCTGTTTTTTATCAAAGATGATATATGATTTTTCTCTTTCTTGAATAAAAAAATAGTCATAAATATAACCGCTCTCTGCATTAAAATTTGGAATATTAAAAGTTTGTCCCAAATTCGTATCATGAATTTTCAGTTGTGCATATTCTACTGAAGATGACAAGGCGGGAATCGGCAGTTTATAAATTCCTTTTTTTTGAGGGGACAGATTAACTTCTTCTGTTGATAAATTTTCTAATAAACTGGAACCATTTAATATTCTGATTGCTTTTGGATGTTGATTGTAAATTCTTATATATGCATCAAAAAATCTTAATTCATCACTCAATGGAGTTGAAATGATTTTTTTATATTTTTCACCTTTTTTTATTACAAATGTTAAATTTGATATGTTGAATCGTTCTGCTTCAACATATATATCTTTTATACCTGTTTCAGATTTATCTGCCAAAAGAATGTTATAATGTATATAAAAAACATCACCTAACTCTTTATTTTTACTTTCAGGAAGTTTAAGTTCTTTTGATTTTTCTGGTTCTAAAGTCAGGAGCAATAAGTCGGAATCATATTTTTCAGGATTTATATTCTTATAAATATCAATTTTATGTGGAGATTTATTTTCGAAAATAACAGTTGCATTTTCATTGTTTTCAGGAATACTAATATTTTCTTCTATCTTTTCATCAGAGGTATTGGTTGTGCAGGAAAAAATAAACACTAAAAAAAATGTTGATATAGATAAGAAAAATGTTTTTTTTAAATTCATAACCCATCCTTTTTTATAAATATAAATAGGGCTGCCCAAAAATAAATGGACAGTCCTTTTTTCTTAATTGGAATCGTCTGATAACTTATCCCAATCGACATCTTCTAAAAATTCAATATTTCCAATTTGAAGATTTGCGGCATCTTTTCCGGTGACTTTTAATTTATAAATTTTATCTGATTCAAACTTGAACTTAGGTAGTGTCAAACCTTGAGTTATACCAACTCCAATTTTATAAGTGTTTTCAAATTCCTGTTCTTTTGGGTATGAACCATTTGGGTTTTGAGTAAAATTGATTTCATAAATATAGCTTGCGCCTGATTTGATAGTTTCTCCAGAGCCAGTGTTTGTTTTTACAACATTTGAACCTTTTACCAATCGGACAGATGTTGAACTTTGATTGTCAACCCTAAGATATGCTGAACCACTTACAAAGGTATAGTCATCATTTTTGAATTGAGATGCATAAAACTGGTGATCTTGTTCTTCTGTTTCTCCATCTCCTAAAGCAAAATAATCAAATTTTGGAAAGCCTCTTAATTCTTCTGACAAACTCGTTTCTGGATAAGTTGGAATAACTTTGAAGATTGAGTCTTTCAATTTATTATATTTTATGAATACAGGAAAAAGTGTGTATGTGCCTTCATTTAGGTTCAATATTGTATCTGCCTGTCGCGCTGGAGCATAACCTATGATTTCTCCATTGATTCCATTTTTTCTTAATTCAACATTGTATTTAGAATATAGAGCGAATGATATTGGCAAAAATTCAAGTTCGGTATCGTTTAAATGATGATTTGGTATATAGATAAAAGTTGATTTTTTTGATTTTGTTATTTTTTGAAAAATTATTTTCATATTTTTGGGAACTATTGCTAATAAAACGTTATTTATAAAATTAATGACTTTTTGACTTTACAGGAAAATGAGCAATGCGCAAGACAAAAGCGAAGTGGATTCATATTTGTAAAGACTTAGCGATAAAGAGAAATAGTTTGCAGATTATCTTACCCTGAATGCCGAGTTTTATGAATTCAGCACAAAATTGAATAGGCTGCCAGAAAAGTCGCGTCAATTCGTCATGCAGACTGAGATGTCACTCTCTATCATTTAGCTTTGAATATATAAAGGTGTCTTTCCAAATCGGGTTTCCGTTTTTGTCTTTTCTAAAGTAGATGTCTTTGCGCAGATGACCTTCGCGAACGAAGCCGAGCCGTTCAAGGAGTTTCCACGAGGCGGCATTATTTGGGTCGCAGTTCGCTTCTAGGCGGTGAATGCCTTTTGAAAAAACGTTGCCGCACATTGCGCTGCACGCCTCGAACGCGTAGCCATTGCCCCAGAAATTCCTGTTCAGCACGTAGCCAAGTTCCAGAGTCCCACATTCTCTTTTTCCAAGAAAAATATTGCCAATCATTTTTCCGTTTTCTTTTAGCTCAAGCGCGAATATTTCATCGGAAAAAATCCGCCATTCAAGGTTTTTCCTTACATCGTCAAGAGTCATTGCTGTGTAGGGTTCAAAGCGCACAACTTCTTCATCTGAAAGGTATTCATAAAGGTCGCTCAGGTCTTTTTCTTCGTAATTGCGGATTATAAGGCGTTCGGTAAGGATTTTTGTTTTTTCCATCTATGTTTATATTAATAAAGTTTAGAGATGCCTGTCGATTTTTTTAGTCAAAATCCCGGATTTTTGCTATAATGTCCGCATGATTCAGATTTTTGGAACAACAAAAAATTTTGACACAAAAAAAGCGCAGATGTGGTTCAAGGAGCGGAGGATTCCTTTTCAGTTTGTAGATTTAAAGGAAAAAGAGATGAGCCGCGGCGAATTTGAAAGCGTAGTGGAATCGGTTTCGCGTGCGGCCGGCTCCAGGGCAGAAGCGGTTGAGCTTTTGGCGGACAAAAACTCAAAGGATTACGCATCGTTCGCGTATCTTGATGACTCTGACAAGGAAGAAAAACTTTTTGAAAACCAGCTTTTGCTGAAACTTCCGGTTTGCCGCAACGGAAAAAACGCCGCCACCTGCGGTCTTGAAGTGAAAATCTGGGAAGGTTGGAAATGACGCCCGGAAACTTCGGGCCGGAAAAAGTTTTTGACAAGAATCTTCCGCGCTGCAAGTGGTGCAATCTGAAAAATCCAGAATATGTCGCCTACCACGACAATGAATGGGGAAAATTTTCTGAAAAAAGCACGGACGACAAATATCTTTTTGAAATGCTGACGCTCGAAAGTTTTCAGGCCGGGCTTTCCTGGGAATGTATCTTGAACAAGCGGAACTATTTCCGTTCTGCATACGATGGATTCGACCTTGAAAAAGTCTGCGGCTACGGCGAAGAAAAAATCGCGGATCTTTTGGCGAATCCCAAAATCGTTAGAAACCGCTTGAAAATAAAGGCAAGCATTTCAAACGCAAGAATTTTCAGGGCGGTTTGCCTTGAGTACGGAAGTTTCTTTAATTTTATAAAAAAGTTTCTGGACGAATATTTGTGTAAAACCGCCTGTGCAAAAAGCCGCGGCATGGAAAATGCAGAGAACATTGCGGAAAAAGCCGCTCTTTCCGGCATAAAAATAATTCACGAAACAGGCAGGTCAACGAACGGTCTTTCAGACGCAATCTCCGCGGAACTAAAAAAACGCGGAATGAAATTCATGGGCAGCACGATTGTCTACTCATTCTTACAGGCAATCGGCGTGATTTTTTCGCATGAGGAAGGCTGTTTTTTGTTCAGGGGGTGATTGAAAAAAAAATAATCCGCCGCAGTGTGTTCTTCCGAGGCGGATTCCGGTTTCCCAGACCGGTCAGTCTGTTTCTATTTTAAAAGATATTCGACTGTGGTTACCACGCGGATTGTCTTCTTTTCCTGAAGGTCTTCGGCGGAAGCGTACTGAATCCGTCCGGGAATTGACCGCCGTTACAGGATTCAACAATTATAGCCAATCTTAAGGAGAGTGTAATAAAAACTTTGCCTAAGATAGCGTCAAAGTTTTTATTTAAAAGTTTGCGTTGCAAACTTTCTTATTTTACGGCTCGAGAGCCGGTGAAAACATGTAGCGAAGCGGAATGTTTTCACAATAAACCACCTGCTATGCGGGTGGTGGGGAAATGCTTATAGCAAAAAAAACTTTCCTCGAAGGTGTACAATAGGTTGTTCAAGTCTATTGCGTAACGCCAAGGAGGAAAGTAAATGGCAAATATCAGAGATACGCTGAGCCATACAAAATGGCTCTGTAAATATCATATAGTATTCACGCCGAAATATCGCCGCAAGGCAATATACGGCCAGTATAAGGAAAGTATCGGCAAGATACTGAGGCAGCTCTGCAGTTACAAGGGAGTAGAGATAATCGAAGGTCATCTCATGCCGGACCACATCCACATGCTCGTAAGTATACCACCGAAGTACAGCGTGTCGCAATTCATGGGGTATCTGAAAGGCAAGAGCAGCCTGATGATTTTCGACAAGCATGCGAATCTGAAATACAAATTCGGCAACAGGCATTTCTGGAGTGAGGGATATTACGTGAGCACGGTAGGACTCAACGAGGCTACAATTCGGAAATATATCGCGGAGCAGGAAGCCCACGATATAGCGATGGATAAGCTTACGACAAAAGAATACGAAGACCCTTTCAAGGGTAGTAAGTAGTACGAACGCCCCTTCAGGGGCTGCGACGAGTCAAGCTGCAATAGACTTGAACGTCAGTGAAAGCCGGGACTTAAGTCTCAGCTTGGGAACCGAGCCTTATAGGCTGTGTTCAAGGGGCTGTCCAAAAAGAAATGGGCAGCCCTAATTATTTTAAATTTACAAGAGAATTCAAATCTGCTAAAATTTAAATATGAGCAGAGGCGTAAGCGATAAAATCACATACAAACCATATAACCAGGGCGAGCAGTAGCTCCTGCCACCAAGTCTGGACGAACTGGTTCCGCAAAATCATTTTGTAAGAATTGTCAGTAAAACAGTAGATGAACTCGAAATTGAAGAAGCATTTGCACGAAATACAAAAGGTGGCGGAGCAAGCAGATACAATCCGGTCATGCTCCTGAAAGTAATGATTTACTGCTACATAACAGGAATATATTCTTCAAGACAGATTGCAAAACAGTGCCGCGAGAATGTAAACGTGATGTGGCTCACTGGATTCCAGAAACCGGACTTCAGAACTATCAATACCTTCCGCAGTGAAAAGCTGAAAGACTCAATCGAGGAAATAGAAAAATAAATCCGGATATTTACAGACTTACGAAGTTTACCAGTGTGAAAACCGCGAAGGCTGTCCGTTCAGAGAGTTATGTACAAAATCTGAATATGGCAGAGTGATTCAAAGAAACGGGCACTGGCTTGAACAGAAAGCAAAAGTAAAAGATCTTCTTTCCAGTGAAGAATATAAAACTCTCATGAAAAAGCGTTCCACTGAATGTGAAACTGTCTTTGGACAGACAAAAGGCAATTTAGGCTTCAGGCAATTTCATCTTCGGGGAAAAGAAAAAGTTGGAATTGAATGGGGATTATTGATGCTGGGATATGATTTCAAGCAACTGATTCGATTAATGAACACCTAAGAAAAAAACAATAAACGAAAATCTACAAAATTCATTTAACATAAAAAAGGCCGCCCTTTTTGAAGTCTGTTAATAACTTCTAGGACAGCCCCTTTTACCTTAGGAAATATTTTTCTCGCTTTTCTCCCGATTTCGTGAGATTTTATTGAAAATTTAAGAGAAATATGGTATAATCCCCTTGTTGGAGAATCAGAATGGCGGAAGTACCTGTAAAAGACAAAATTGAATATACCGTTGCTCTCGTAAGCGATTTCGCAAAAAAATATTCGCTTTCCACCACACAGGCATTCAACTACCTAGATCGATTTAATGCCATTACGCTTTTGGAACAGCACTACAATATAGCCCACACCCTTGCATATTCGGAAATGGTAGAAACATTAGCTTCTTATTGCAAAGACCATGGAGGAAATGTCTGATGTTTTTGTATCATGGTTCAAACGCTTGTAAACAAAGAACTCTGCCATGAATGATGTTGAATATCAGATTGAATGTACCACACGAGACCTTGCGACATATCTCGTAAGGGATTTTTCTTTTACCGTGGAACAGGCCTTGCGTGCCGTGTACAACTCAGAACTCTACCAGAAACTCTGTGACCCAAAGACAGGACTTTACTTTCAAAGCCCTCTTTATGTGTACGACTATTTAAAGACCGAAATCAAAACAGGAAAACTACAATGAGTGCAAGTTACAAAAAACTCTGGAAAATCCTAATCGACCGCGACATGAACAAGAGCGACCTCATCCGCCAGGCAAAAATCACCAGCAACATCGTAGCCAAAATGGGCAAAGGCGAAGATGTTTCCATGGAAAGCCTCAGGAAAATCTGCATTGCGCTTGACTGCGAGATTGGGGATATTATGGAAGTGAATGCGAGTAATGGAGAGTGAAAAATGAGTGATATTTTTGATATAAAAGACATGACAGAAGAAGATATCAAGCTTCAGTTCATTACGCCTGCTTTGACTGCAAAGTGGGATGTCAAAAAGATCACTATGGAAACTTCTCCTGCCAACAAGTTTACAGACGGTAAAGTTCATATCAAAGGTAATATTCCAAGCCGCGATAAAGGTAAACGTTGTGACTATGTTCTCTGGTATAACAAAGGAACCCCTTTAGCAATTGTAGAAGCAAAAGATAATAATCATTCATCTTCATTTGGAATGCAACAGGCAATTACTTATGGAATTATGATGAATGTTCCTTTTGTTTATACTTCTAATGGTGACAGTTTTTTTGAACATGATTTTACTACCGGTCTTGAAAAAGAATTCCCTTTATCTGAATTCCCGACAGCAGATGAATTATATACACGATGGAAAGGTGTTGATGCTCAAAAAATAATAGAAGTTGAAAACCGTGAACGATATTACATTGACGGAAAATCAGCTGCATATGATGTTCCTCTTTGTTTTGAAGAGAAACTGATGAACACACCTTTCTATTCTGGAGCAGACTGTTATCCGCCACGTTACTATCAGCGTAATGCAGTAAACAGAACTCTTGAAGCAATTGCAAAACATCAGGCTCGTATACTCATTGCAATGGCAACAGGAACTGGAAAAACATATACAGCTTTTCAGATTGTATGGCGTTTGATTGAATCTGGAACTAAAAAGAAAGTTCTTTATCTTGCAGACAGAAATAATCTTGTGGATCAGTCTATTCAGCAGGACTTTAAGCCGCTTGATAAAGTAATTCACAAAATCAATTTTCAGAAAGAAGACAAATCTAAAATCTCAGCATATCAGGTTTACTTTGCTTTGTACCAGCAGTTGGATTCTGCAAAACATCATAATGACGAAGAGGAAGAAACAGAAGAAGAGATTGAAAACGAACTTTCAAAGTATAAAGAATTCTTTACTCCTGATTTCTTTGATTTGATTATTGTAGATGAGTGTCACCGCGGTTCCGCAAAAGCTGACTCACGCTGGCGTAAAATCCTTGACTACTTTAACGGCGCTACCCAAATCGGCATGACCGCCACTCCAAAAGAAACAAAATATGTTTCTAACATCGATTATTTTGGAGAGCCTGTTTATTCATACAGTTTAAAACAGGGAATTGAAGATGGATTCCTTGCTCCGTTCAAAGTAATTAATGTTCATACAAATATAGATGATGGCTGGCGGCCAAGAAAAGGGCAGAAAGATATTCACGGTAACGAAATTGAAGACCGTGAATATAATCTTTCTGATTATGATTACAACATCATTATTCAAGACCGTATTGATGAGGTTGCAGCTGAAATTACAAAGTACCTGAAAGAAACAGACCGTATGTCTAAAACGATTGTATTCTGTCCTACAGAAGATGCCGCAGATAGAATGCGTGTTGCATTAAACAATTTAAATACTGACATGGTTCTGAAAGATAATCAGGGAAATGTAAAGGAACAGTATGTTGTCCGCATTACAGGAAGCGATAAATACGGAAAAGATAAACTTGATTATTTTATTTCTGTTTCACAGCCTTACCCGGTAATTGCAACAACTTCAAAACTGCTTTCTACCGGTAGTGACTGTAAAATGGTAAAGCTTATTGTCATTGATGAACTTATTAATTCAATGACAGAATTCAAGCAGATTATTGGTCGCGGAACTCGACTTCGCTACGATGATGGAAAAACACATTTTACAATTATGGACTTCCGCAGAGTAAGCCGATTATTTGCAGACCCTGACTGGGATGGCGAAATTGAACAGGATGAAGATTATAATCCAAATCCCGAACCTAAGACACCGATTGAACCAGGAGACCCAAGAGATAATCCAAATGATGATGGAGATGGCCCTGATACTGTAGATCCTCCTACACCTAATCCAAAACCAATTATTGGAAAAGGACAAATAAGAGTCGATGTTCTTCAGCGTTTAGTTTCGATTTATGATACAGACGGAAAACTCTTGAAGCAGGAATCTATTGAAGATTATACAAAAGAAAGTATTCTTGGGACTTATCAGACATTGGAAAACTTTATACAGACGTGGAACGGTAAACAGAAAAAAGAAATCATCCGTAACATGCTAAAGGAGAAAGGCATTGACCTTGAACTGATTAAGAAAGATCAGAACATGACTGATGTAGATGACTTTGATTTTATTTGTCATATTGCATTTAACCAAAAACCACTGACAAGACGAGAGCGTGCAGAGAATGTAAAGAAGAGAGATATCTTTGGAAAATACGGTGAAGCTGCCCGCGAAGTTATAAATGCACTTTTGGATAAATATGCCGAACTTGGCATTTATGATATTGAATCAACAGAGATTCTGAAACAGAATCCATTTACTAAATATGGAAAACCAGCTCGAATTGCAGCTTTGTTCGGTGGAAATGACAAATACCGCGCCGCTTTGCATGAGCTGGAGAACGAATTGTACAAGGTGGCGTAAATGGGAGCAAAAGAATTAAAAGCGGCGATTTTGCAGGAAGCGATTTCCGGTCGCCTTGTGCCGCAGATAGCCAGCGAAGGAAACGCGCGGGATTTGCTGGAAGAAATTAGGAAAGAAAAACTGTCACACAGATTGGATTTTGCTAACGCAAAATCTGGAAAGAAGAAATCCAAAAAAGAGACAGCGTTAGCTGACTCGAATCCGTGTGACATTACAGAAGACGAGATTCCATTTTATATTCCTGAAAGCTGGTGTTGGTGTAGATTAGGAGAAATTTGTAATCTAACATCAGGACAAGATTTGATACCAGAGCAGTATAATTCGCAAAATAAAGGGATTCCGTATATTACAGGTGCAAGCAATTTTTCAAATGAGAATATTATTGTTAATCGTTGGACAGAATATGCACGAGCTATTGCAGAAGAAAATGATTTATTATTGACCTGCAAAGGAACTGTTGGAGAAATGGCCTTCTTACATGAGAAAAAAGTTCATATTGCAAGACAAGTGATGGGATTACATTTCAACAAAAAAATTGATTCTAGGTATATGAAGTATTTTATTACGACTCAAATAAACAACTTGAAATCAAAGGCAAAGAGTATGATTCCTGGAATTGCTCGTGATGATGTTATAAAGTTAACTATTCCTCTCCCTCCTCTTGCCGAGCAAAAACGAATCGTCGCTGCTCTGGAAAAGTTCATGCCTCTGTTTGAGCAATATGAGCAGAAGGAAAAGGAACTGACAAAGCTATTATTGAGGTAGGAAGCTATGCAGAATGAACTTGTAAAACAGATATCATTAAATTCAAAAATCACACGGATTGGATTTTGCTAACGCAAAATCTTGGAGATATTTATGTTAATGTTAAAAGAATATACTGCAAAAATATTAAATGCTTGCATGGAAGTTCATAATGAATTAGGAAATGGATTTCTTGAACCTGTTTATCAGGAAGCATTGCAGAAAGAATTTGACCTTCGACATATTCCTTATGAGAGAGAGAAATTGTTACCGATTGTCTATAAAGGACAGAAATTAGATAAAGAATACTATGCTGATTTTGTTTGTTATGATTCGATAATTGTAGAATTAAAAGCTGTGACAAACCTTGTAAAAGCTCATAAGGCTCAGGTTTTGAATTACCTAAAAGCCTCAAATCTTGAAATAGGATTGCTTGTTAATTTTGGAGAAAATTCTTTAAAATGGCAGCGAATAACGATGTTTAAAGAGGCGGCGTTAGCCGACTCGAATCCGTGTGACAATAGGATAGAGGAAAAATAAATGAGCAACTTAAGTAGTTTTGTAAAACGCATTCGTGATGTAATGCGTAACGATGCCGGTATTAACGGTGATGCACAGAGAATTGAACAGATAGCCTGGATGCTTTTCTTAAAAGTATATGATGCTAAAGAAGAAGACTGGGAATTTGAAGATGAAAAATATGAATCAATAATCCCGGAAGAACTTCGCTGGCGTAACTGGGCTCATACTGAAAATCAGGGTGATGGTCTTACCGGCGACAAACTCTTGAACTTTGTAAACAATAAGCTTTTCCCAACTCTTAAAAATCTTGAAATCTCACCTGACACACCAATTCGCCAGAGCATTGTCCGCACGACTTTTGAAGATGCAAACAACTACATGAAGGACGGTGTACTTCTTCGTCAGATTGTAAATATTATCGATGAGCTTGATTTTGGAAGTTACGAAGAAACTCATGCTTTTGGTGAAATCTACGAAACAATTCTTAAAGAACTCCAGAGTGCAGGAAGTGCCGGTGAATTCTATACACCTCGTGCTGTAACACAGTTTATGGCAAAAATGATTAAGCCTCAGATTGGTGAAACAATGGCTGACTTTGCCTGTGGAACCGGTGGCTTCCTTTCCAGTTGGATTAAAGAACTTGAAGAAGTAAAAGACGCAAAGGGCAGCATTTCAAACGAGGAATCAGAAAAAATCTACAACTCAATTTATGCTGTGGAAAAAAAGCAGTTCCCTTACATGCTTTGTGTTACAAACATGCTTTTGCACGGCTTGGACAGTCCAAAGGTTTATCACGGAAACTCACTTATTTATAAACTTTTAGACTACACCCAGAAAGATGCCTTTGACGTAATTCTTATGAATCCACCTTATGGCGGAAGCGAAAAGGACGACATCAAACAGAACTTCCCTGCAGACTTGCGTTCAAGTGAAACTGCAGATTTATTTATGGCAGTCATCATGTACCGCCTTAAAAAAAATGGACGAGCAGCAGTAATTGTTCCTGATGGATTCTTATTTGGAAATGACAATGCAAAGAACAATCTTAAAAAAAAGCTTCTTACAGATTTTAACCTTCACACAATCGTCCGTTTGCCTGGCAGCGTTTTCAGTCCATACACAAGCATTACAACAAACATTCTTTTCTTTAATAATGAAGAGCCGCCTGGAAAAACATGGTTCTACCGCGTAGATATTCCAAGTGACAGAAAGCACTTTAGCAAAACAAAGCCGATGGAATTAAAGCACTTTGACGACTGTATTGCCTGGTGGAATAATCGCACGGAAATCACAGACGAAGAAGGAAATCCAAAAGCAAAATGTTACACAGAGCAGGAACTTATTGATTCAAATTACAATTTTGATGTTTGCGGTTATCCTCACGAAGAAGAAGAAATATTGAGCGTTGCAGAAACAATCCAGAACTACGAAGAAAAGCGTACAAAGCTTAATGCTGATATAGACAATCTGCTGGCACAAATTACAGAGCTTCATCAGAAAGCGCAGAAAGGGAAGTTGTGATGCCAGAGCGAACCTTGCAGAAAATTTTAGATGAATATTACTCACTCGGAATAAACAATCAAATAGACTGGGAAAAGTTTTATCTGTATTCAATCATTACTCATTCCACTGCAATCGAGGGCTCAACCGTTACGGAAGTTGAAGCCCAGCTTTTGTTTGATGAAGGAATCACTTCCAGTAAGCGGACAATTACAGAACAGATGATGAATCTGGATTTGAAGAATGCTTACGAATACGGAATAAAATGGATTATGCAGCATCCAGAAATCACAGTGAATTCGCTTATAAGCCTTTCGGCAAAAGTAATGGCACGGACTGGAAGCGAGTATCACACAATTACAGGTGATTTTTCTGCGGCAAAAGGAGAACTCAGAAAAGTAAATGTAACGGCAGGAATTGGCGGAGCCTCTTATATGACGTATCAGAAAGTTCCTGCAAAGCTTGAATCATTTTGCCAGAAGTTGAATGAACTCCGCAAAAATATAAATCCAAAAGACATTCCTTCTGTTTACAAGCTGAGTTTCTGGGTGCATTATGAACTGGTAACGATTCATCCGTGGGTAGACGGAAACGGCAGGATGAGCCGCCTTTTGATGAATCTTTTGCAGTGGGAATACGGACTCATTCCTTCAAAAGTTCTAAAAGAAGACAAGGCGGAATATATTCAGGCTCTCATAGACTCACGGGAAAAAGATGATGATAGTATTTTTATTGACTTTATGTTGAACCTTCATGCAAAACATCTGCAAAGAGAAATTGAACAGTTTAAGGCTTCCATGAGCGAAAATAATGAGAAAATGGTCGATAAATCGCTTTTGAAGCTGAAAATGATCGATAAGTGGTCTGTAAAGCCAACTTTAGCCGAGAAACTGGTCGATATTTTGCATTTTATGAGCGATAAATCCCAAATCACTACAGAGGAACTTGTGCGGCATTTTGATTTTGCACCTACAACAGCCAAGCGTTACCTGCGCCAGCTGACTGAATTCGGCTACCTTGAAGCAATGGGCGGGAATAAGAACAGATGCTATAAACTAAAAGAAGGAGAACTGTAAACCCATCGAATTCGAGGGGGTTAACTGTAAATGTATAAAAAATCTGCTATAATATATATGAGGATTTATTATGGATCAAAATGAATTGGATTCAACTTGTGGCGTTTCAGACGATGAACTCACAAAACGCTTTATTGAAGCCGTAAGAATAGAAAATGAAATAAAAAAAGCAAAGGGAACTCCAATTTCCTGCTACGACTCAGCAACAAATTCTGCTTATCTGCTTTATTCTGATGGAACGAGAAAATATGTCCGAGCAAATTAAAAAGCAAGGCTACGCCAGTTATAAACGTTCTGAACTTCTCTCAATTCTAAAACCTTTCCTCGGAAAAATTATAAACATTCAAACCGGAATCGAGGCAAATCTTTCTAAGCACTCAGTCGACAAAATGACGAGTGCAAAAGCTTTGGAAAAATCAAAAGCAAATGGTTTTACTCTTGCAGAACATTTTGAATTGGCTGCAAAAATCAAGCCTCTTTATGAAAGCGCAATACTCGTAGCCTCTCATGGAAATCTTAAAAATCCTGATGACCCAAATGTTGTTTCAATAAAAAGATTTGTTTCTGCCGCAATTTTACAAAGTGGTAGAAAGGCTGATGTATTGATTACTGTAAAAGAAAGTATTGCAAACGGACACAGAATATATTCAATAGAACTAGATGAAATAAATAAAGCCTCCGAAAGATTCGAAGGCTTGAGTGACGCGGCTGAAAAATCAGCGAACAGGGCAGCTAAGACACCTCACGTCGATAATTCAAGTATAGCAGATAAAACTGAAAAGTCAAGCGAGGAACATAAATGACCGCAAAAGATTTGAAAAATGCGCTTTTACAGGAAGCCGTACAGGGTAGATTAGTTCCTCAGATTGCAAGCGAAGGAAACGCAAGGGATTTACTGGAAGAAATACGCAGAGAAAGGCTGTCACACGGATTGGATTTGCGCCTTGAAGCTTCGCTGGCTATAAACGCAAAATCTGGAAAAAGGAAATCAAAAAAAGAGACAGCGTTAGCTGGCTCGAATCCGTGTGACATTACAGAAGACGAGATTCCATTTGATATTCCGGAAAGCTGGTGCTGGTGTAGATTGGGGGAACTTGGAAATTTCGTCAGAGGTAGTGGAATCAAAAGAGATGAAACAACAAATACAGGTTTGCCATGTGTCAGATATGGTGAAATGTACACCACTTACAAAATAAAATTTTCAAAAACAAAATCATTTACCTCTAAAGATGTTTTCGAAAAATGTCATAAAATACATACAAATGATATTTTGATGGCACTGACAGGAGAAAACAAGTGGGATATTGCTCTAGCAGCAACTTACGAAGGAACTGAAGAAATTGCAATGGGTGGAGATTTATGTAAGTTTACGCCAATCAATTGTAATTCACTATTCCTTGTTTATTTAATTAATTCTCCGTATGGAATAGAATATAAGCGTAATACTTCAACAGGTGATATTATTGTTCATACATCTACAACAAAACTCGGAAACCTATTAATTCCTCTTCCGCCTCTAGCCGAGCAAAAACGCATTGTCGCCGCAATCGAAAAGTTCATGCCGCTTATAGAAGAATACGGCAAAAAAGAAACACAACTCAAAGCCATTAATGAAAAAATCGGCACACTCACAAAAAAAGCAATCCTGCAGGAAGCCGTACAGGGAAAACTTGTTCCACAGATAGCCAGCGAAGGAAATGCGCGGGATTTGCTGGAAGATATACGGAAGGAAAAATTGTCACACGGATTGGATTTTGCTAACGCAAAATCTGGAAAAAAGAAATCAAAAAAAGAGACAGCGTTAGCTGGCTCGAATCCGTGTGACATTACAGAAGATGAGATTCCTTTTGATATACCGGAAAATTGGTGCTGGTGTAGATTAGGAGAAATTGTTCCTTTTGGAACTTGTAAAAATGCAGAACCAAATGAAATAGAGGAAGAAGACTGGATCCTTGATTTAGAAGATATTGAAAAAGATTCCGGAAAGATTCTTGCATTCAAAACTAAAAAACAAATTTATGCAAAAAGTACAAAACATGTTTTTATCAAGGGAAATGTTTTATATAGCAAACTTCGTCCATATCTTAATAAATGTGTTATTGCTCCTAAAAATGGTTTTTGTACATCAGAAATTTTGCCATTAGATTTCGGAGAACACATCTATAACAAATATGCGCAGTTGTATTTAATGTCTCCATTTTTTGTTGATTATACTAATTCATTATCATTTGGTGTCAAAATGCCAAGATTAGGTACAGAAGATGGGAAAAAGGCATTGTTTCCTCTCCCGCCGCTAGCCGAACAAAAACGCATTGTCGCTGCAATCGAAAAAATGCTGCCTTTGTGCGAAAAACTGGGAGAATAAAAATTATGACCGCAATAGATAAAGCCATTTTGGACGCTGATACAAATATTTGTAAGAATATTAGCAAGTTTGACGATTCAGACCGTGGACTTTTAAGCCAGAATATCCTCAGCCAATTAAGAAATTTTATTGAATATATTGCAATGAAATTATGTTCTACAAATATAAATGTTGATCCAAATAATTATGATGAAAGAGATAGACTTCTTAAAGTATTAAAAACAAGAGGAGATTTAAGATTTCTATACAAATTTCATGAATTGCTACAAAAGTCTGCTTCTCATTATACTCTTGATGAAAATGCATCTGAACGCTTGATGCTGAAATATTATGAGTATTTACTAAAAATACGAACATATTTGTCTCAAATTTGTAATCTTCAGGTTTTAAAAAATATAGAAGATTTTCCGATTGATACTGACAATGATATGAATGAATATCATCAGAAAATAGCTGAAAAAATAGATAGTTTTTCATTATCTTCAGAAATAGTAAACTATAAAGAGCGTTTATATATACAAAAAATAAAACCTTTTTTTGTGAATGAAAAAGTCTATTATGAAGTAACCTTTACGCTTGCAACTGATAATGTCAGTAAATTTGATAGAGTTATAGCATTTACATCGCTGGATATCCTTGAAAATTATGCTGTTAAATTTTCCATTCATAAGGATATGATAAGCATCATTAACAACAAGATGGAAGTACTCATTATAGATTCTTGGCAAGCATCCATACGACCTTGTGAATTGAATAATTTTGGCTATATATTTACAGGTAAATCAGAAATAAAAAGTAATAATCTAGTCTATGATAATCTTATGAACTTTATTTCCAAGACAGCGACAAATTTGCTTGATTTGCTTACCTGTCCTGATGATTTTTATAATTCTGTCAAAGCAATAATAATTGAACGAGCTAAAAACACAGCTTTATTCGATATTTTTGATGTTTGCAGAAATATATTAAAAAACAATTTAGCGGGTTCGAATATTCTTCGCTATTTGCTTTATACGATGAATAATTCGATTATGAAGAATCAAATTAAATGGGATGGAACTTGTGAAAAATTATCAAGTTTACATTTATCTTACGGATGCAAACCATTTGATGAAATGCCTTTTGCAACTTCATTGATAGGACATAATCCTCGTATATTTGATTTATTGGACTGTATTCCAACTGTTAATCATGAAGAAGAGTTTTTAGCCCGCTTTATAAAAACAAATACAGAACGCAACAATGTTTTATTCACAAAAGCAAGTGATTTGGAGGCATTTGAGAATATTGATGATTTGATTGAATCATATAACCAAAAACTGTATTACAAGCATGTAAAGACACGTTCTTTGAAAGAATTTTCTGATTCAATATATATTAATGAATATGCAGATGACTGTTCAGAGATAATAAAAAAGTTTAAGGACTTAACAACTGCAGGCCTTAAAGGATATACAGCTTTTGTTCAGGTTTGGTTAAATAATAATCCTGATAAAATTGACGATGAAATAAAAAAACAGGCACTTTTACAAATGTTTTCAAATTCTCATGTTGCCTTTATCTATGGTTCTGCAGGTACTGGAAAATCGACATTGATAAAACATGTTTCAGAACTATTTGCAGCACGAAGCAAACTATATCTTGCAAATACAAACCCAGCGGTAGAGAATTTAAGAAGAAAAGTCACTGTTGCAAATTGTGATTACATGACGGTTGCAAAGTTTTTATCTTCTAAAAATTCAAAAACCGAATATGATATGATATTTATCGATGAAAGCAGTACTTTATGCAATTCAGATATGAGAAAAATTCTCGAAAAAGCTCAATTCAAATTGTTGATTTTAGTAGGAGATATTTATCAGATTGAGGCAATTCAATTCGGTAATTGGTTCTCAATTGCTAAACTATTTATACCTGAAACATCGATTTTTGAATTAGAAAATACATTCAGAAGTACCGAGGAAAACTTAAAGATTGTTTGGTCTAGAGTACGGAATCTTGAAGAAGGTATGCAAGAAGCCATAGATAAATTTGGATATTCAAAACGATTGGACAATTCTATTTTTGAAAAAGATGATGAAGATGAAATTATTCTATGCTTGAACTATGACGGATTATACGGAATTAATAATGTAAATTCCTTTCTTCAAGATAATAATTCTGGAAAATCTGTCGTTTATGGTTTTCATACCTACAAAGTAGGTGATCCTATATTATTTAATGAATCAAATAGATTTAGCCCCATTATTTACAACAATTTAAAAGGTATAATTAGAAATATAGAAGAAACAGAGGAAACTATTGTTTTTGATATTGAAATAGATACTGTTTTAAATGAACTTGATACATTAGATTACAGTTTTGAATTAATTGGAAATTCTGAAAATGGAAATACCATCATTCGTTTTTCCGTTAATAAAAAGATTAACACAGAGGATGACAATGCAATGGCTGAAATACCATTTCAAATTGCTTATGCCGTGTCAATTCACAAAGCGCAGGGATTGGAATATAATTCCGTAAAAATCATAATTTCTGATGAAGTTGAAGAACGTATAACACACAATATTTTTTATACGGCAATTACACGAGCTAGAAAAAAATTATATATTTATTGGTCTCCAGAAGTTGAGGTTCGCGTTTTAAGCAATTTAAGAAGAAAAACGAATGCTAAACGTGATGCTGGAATATTGAAATCTTTATATTCCTTATAATATTATGGATCAAAAATTCCTAAACCGCTTTATTTCAGAATGTCCTCTTACAGATTTTTCAGAAAACGGAAACGTTACTGAAAGAGAATTGCAGCTGGATAAATACTTAGAACAATTCACAGACTTCCTTTATTCAAATGAGAATCAGCTTATCCAACATTGCTGGCAAGAATATATTGCATCTTCAGAAGTCGCATTGCTCCAGAATTCAGAAATGCTCAGAAGGTGTTTTATTTTCCTTGATTGCGCTGCTGCAATTTATAACTATACAGCAAGAAAAAGCAAAGGTAAAAAGAACTCGCAAATTGCAGAACATGTTTCTGTTCAGCTTCAAAATGATTTGAATCAATATAAAAGCATTCTGCTTCTAGCAATGAATGGTTGCTTTAATAGTGTGATTGTAGAGTATCGTTCGCTATATGAAAGTTTTGTAATTGGACAGTATCTCGTTCAGAATCCTGATTTAGTTCCTGTTTATAAAGATCATCTGCAATTTCTTAAATATCATCTTACTCAACTTGTTGGAAACAGTACACCAGAATGGGATAAAATACACGATGAATATTTGAATAAATATGGTTCAGAGTTTGCAGAAAATTATGGTTGGACAAAAAGCAAAATTCCAAATAAAAAAGACAGAAAAATTGGAACTTTAGCAAAAGAATGTAATTTGAAAAATTCATTCACGGTTTTATACAAGTATTCCAGTAGTTATGTTCATTCTTCGGCCTTTTCAGTATCGACGAGACTAGATTTATCTCAGATAAAAATATTCTTTCAAGCGGCTATGCACTTTATCGAATCTGAGATAAATGATTATCTACGAGAAAGTAAACTGCCTGCAAAAGATGCAGTTATTATGCGGAATATCCTGGTATTTTTATATCAGGATTTTGAAAAACTAGATAAAAATCTAAAAGAAGATTTATGATAATGTCCAAAGAAAATAAAAGCGAAATCATAATTTTCAAGACCTCTGATAATACTGTTTCTATTGATGTCCGATTTGAGGGCGAAACTGTTTGGCTTACAATAGATGACATGGTCTCCTTGTTTGAAAGGTCCCGCTCAACAATAAATGAACATATCTTGAATATTTTTGAGGAAGGAGAGCTTGACAAAGAAAGTTCTGTGAGAAAAATCGGAATTTCCGATTTTTCTACCAAACCAACTAATTACTATAATCTTGATGTCATTATTTCCGTGGGGTATAGAGTAAAGTCGTTAAGAGGTACTCAATTCCGTCAATGGGCAACAACGCGGTTAAATGAATACATCCGTAAAGGCTTTACGATGGACGATGAACAGCTCAAACAAGCTGGCGGCGGTGATTATTGTAAAGAGCTTTTAGCCCGCATCCGAGATATCCGTTCTTCTGAAAAAGTGATGTACCGCCAGGTTCTGGACTTGTACGCGACTAGCGTGGACTATAATCCTAAATCGTCAGAATCAATTGCTTTCTTTAAGATGGTTCAGAACAAGCTTCATTATGCGGTGAATCGGCAGGACATCTCCACAGTTTATAAAATGAACCCTATCTGTTGAAATAATAACACCGTTCTGCCAGTATCTTAAAGGGTAGCCGAGTTGTATTCAATATCTGTGGAAATAAATACAGGCTGGTTGTCAAAATCAATTACAAATTCAAAATCATATACATTAGATTTGTTGGAACTCATAAAGAGTACGACAGTATAAACGTGGAGGAAATTTAATGGCCGATATTAAACTTATAAAGACAAAAGATGATTATGAAAAAATCCTCAAACGTATTGATGAAATTTTTGAAGCAGAACCAGGAACTCCAGCAGGTGACGAACTGGAACTCCTTACAAAGCTTGTAGAAATTTACGAAGAAGAAAAATACCCTATAGATCTTCCAAGTCCTGTGACTGCAATAAAATTCCGCATGGAACAGCAAGGACTTAAAAACAAAGATTTAATTCCCTTTATTGGAAGTAAATCTAAAGTTTCAGAAGTATTATCCGGAAAAAGAGCTCTTAGCCTTAATATGATTCGCAAACTTCACGAAGGTTTAGGAATTCCCGCAGAAGTTCTTATTCAGGAATCTGGAAAAGAATTACCAGACTCTTCTATCATGGAACATGGAATAAACTTTCCATTTACAGAAATGTATAAACGCGGCTGGTTTACAAACTTCTTTGACGGAACTCTGTCTAAGGCAAAAGAATTAAAGGAAGAACTGATAATCAAATTTATCGGAAACTTCAATATTCAAGATGTTGCTCTTTGTTATAACAGAAAGTCAGAAAATAAAGAATCTGAAAATCTTGATGACATTCTTATGGCCTGGCGAATAAGAGTTATGAATCTTGCCGCTGCAGAAAAACTGCCAAAATGGGATAAAGATGTTCTTACAGAACAATTCTTTTTACACCTTGCAATGCTCAGTGTTTTTGATCAAGGTCCAAAGCTTGCAAAAGAATTGTTAAATAAAGTAGGCATCCATTTTATTATAGAAGAACATCTTGAAAAATCACACCTTGATGGTTCTTCAATGCTTATGCCAGATGGTAGCCCCTTAATTGCTCTAACCTTACGCTATGACCGCCTCGACTCTTTCTGGTTTACACTTTTCCACGAACTTGCACATGTAAAAAAACATCTGTCAAAAAACAATGCCGCTTACTTTGATGATATTACAAATGAAATGAGCAAAACAATTGAAAGAGAAGCCGACACATACGCAAAAGAAATGTTAATACCTATGAATATCTGGAAAACTTCGGGCCTGACAATTTCTTCCACTCCAATTGCAATAAGGAATTTTGCAGAAGAACAGCATATCAGCCCCGCAATACCAGCAGGCCGTCTTCGCTTTGAAAACAAAAACTATTCGGTATTCACAAACCTTATCGGGAATGGTGCGGTAAGGGAGATGTTTAAATGAAAAACTTGTTAAAGGTTATTGATGATTCAAAAACATTGCAAATCCTTCTCGAAAAATTTTTAATTGCTTTGCTTATTATGCTTGCTACATATTGTATAAATAGAAATCTGGAAGCTTTTAAAACAAGAAATACTATTGCTGAAGTTTCAATTTCAAAATTTATTAATAGCACAAACAATATTTGGAAAAAAATTGATGAATTTGAGGATTTAACATCAGAGTTATGTTCTGATGCTTTTATATACATTCTGAAAGAAAAGAAAAATGATAAATATTCATTTCAATATAAATCAGAATATGCTGTAAAGTTTAAACAGTATACTACATTGAAAAAAGAGGTATTTGATTTAATAAGCAAAAATGAATATATAATTGGGGCAGAAGTGGCACATCAGTTCTATATCTACCTTGAATTTTTAGAAATGCAAATGGATTCAAAACTAGATTATTATTTTATTGAAAATAGTTCAAACAGAGAAAACTCTTTATCTGCTGAAAATGCTTTTAAAGATGAAAAAAAATAAGTATAGGTTTGATTTATATGCAGCACAAGAATATGCTATTAAGAGATTTTTGAAATAAATAACAAATACACAGGATTTTAAAATTCAGACTTCTTCTGAAAGAATTAGTTTTTTGAGATGTTGGAAATATAATTCTTCTTTTTCTCATTCAACGGATAAAAATTCTCTACGAAGAGAATTCTAGTCTCAGTTTCTTACGATACAATCTTTTCTTACTTTACAAACAGATCCAAATATTCTCTAAATACAAAAGAACGGTTCCTTTGTTGTTCAGAAACTTCTTGCAGAATATTATTATCTACAAAAAGTTTTACCATTTCTCCAGCTGATTTTGGAGTAAGCTGTAATAAAGTTTGAACAGTTTTTATTGAAACAATTGGAGTTGAAAACAACGCTTCCAATAAATCATGTCCCTTTGATGCCCTTCTGCCAAACGTTAATATTTTATCTTCTGATTTCTTTTTTATCTGCATTATCTTTTGCAGTGTTATTGTTCCTTCCTCTGCAGTTTCAATAATTCCAACTAAAAAGAATTTTATCCATTGATTCAAATCATTTTTTTCGCGAGTGATGGTTAATTTGTCATAATAAAGAGATCTGTTCTTTTCAAAGAATGCAGACAAATACAACAAAGGTTTATCCAAAATACCTTTGGAAACAAGGAACAATGTAATCAACAAACGCCCCATTCGTCCATTGCCGTCCAAGAAAGGGTGAATGGTTTCAAATTGATAATGAGCAATCGCAATTTTTATGAGATTTGGAACATTTATTTCTTCATTATTCAAAAACTTTTCAAAATCTGATAATAAATCAGAAAGCTTATCTGCTGCAGGTGGAACAAAAACTGCATCTACAATTGACGCACCACCAATCCAGTTTTGAGAGATTCTAAATTCTCCAGGAGTTTTCCTTTCTCCTCGACCACTTGAAAGTAAAATCCTATGAGTGTCCCTAATCAAACGGCATGAAAGAGGCAACGTTTTTAATTCCTCTATAGCAGAATTTATAGCTTTTACATAATTGTTTACTTCTAACCAGTCATCTCGCTTTTCTGGTTCAGAAGGCTGTTCTTCTTCAAGTGCTTCTTCGATATTTGTTCTTGTACCTTCAATGCGGCTGGAAACAACAGCCTCTTTAAGAACGTGCATACTAATAAAAATATCAATATCAGGAACAAATCTAGAAAAAGAATTTAATTCACCAAGTTTTAATGAGGCTTTCTCCAATAAAGCGCTTATTGCATCATCTTCCCAAGAAAATGGATGATTTATATAAGCAGGAACAAAGTATTTATATTTATAACCCTGTTCCCAAATACCAGAATTAAAGTCTTCTATCTTCATTTTTCCTCCAGACAGCTCCATTATACCGCTGAAAGTAAAATAAGGCTAGTTCTTATTTTACTTTCAAGCCGGAAAGTAAAATAAGGATTTTTTTATTTTACTTTTGAAGAAATAAATAAAAGTACTGATTGGCTAGAAAAAAGGTTAAAATATAGGCGAAATTCACGGTTTTTATTACGAATTTACGTGGATTTTGCATAAATTGTACAAAATAAAATAAACATAAAAGAATAATGAAATTTAACAAAAAAATAGTATAATAGAAATACTACTTGGAGCATTATTATGGGAATAGCACTTATAGATAATTCAACATTAAGTTCTGTTGAACGCATTTTAGGAAAAGCTCCTGTTAGAAGTAAAGCTTTGATTGATGGCGATCTAGTTGCTTTCGAATCACTTATTAATGCAATTTTGTTTTATAATGATATAATTGCTTTAGATGACTATAAACCTGAGTTTGCACAACAAAGAAAGAATAATTTTCCTTTCATAAATTTTATCAATCCTTCAGAATTCAATAGCTCTCATATACTTGAAGATACTAAAAAAGATGCTAAGTTATTTTATCCCAAAATAAAAGGTGGAAAGATTACAGATGAGTTTGGAAGTCTTTTTTTCCTATTAAATATGAATATTCATTGTACATGGGATATAACTTCAAGTATTTATTATCTTACATTAAAGTTACTTGGAAATGATTATTCAGAAGATAAAGAACTGTATAATGCATTATTCTCGTCTTTTTTTTCGCAACTAGCTGAACATACAATTGATATTCCTGAAAATGCCAATAAAGTATCGCTGATTGATCAATATGGGAATCCGATAAATACTGGATATAGAATCCCAAAAGCAAAATCAAGCGGAGGAGAAACAGGAGGTTTAGCTCCAGCATTAAAAGCTTTTATTGCGTCATTAAATTGGATTAGTTTTCGTTCAATTTATTATTCCAAATTTGCAGAATATTTAAAAGCAGATACTTTTCTTCATCCTATCAGACAGAAATTCCAAATTTCTTATTATGATAGAACGCATAATTATGAAGCAGATTTTATTACAAATATCATAGATTTATTTTCTAAGAAAACAACTCAAACAATTGAAGAAATTTTTTCATATCCACGGTTTAGGAATATTACATTTGATCTCCCTTTGTTTTTATCTTCAATTATTTCAAGAGTAAAAGAACCTAAGGAGATAATTAATTATGCATATAAACTTCGTGGTTCAAAACACTTTATACTTGCAAGGGAACAATTAGGAGAAATTAAGAATCTTTTAGAATCTGATTTTGAACACGCCAATACGAATTTTTCAAAAATTTATTCAGCCTTGCAAACGACATTAAATTCAATAAAAACTTCCTATGGTGTAAGAACTCGTCAAGGAGATAGTTCTTCAAGAACAATAAATGCAATAAATTCTGTTTCACAGACTATACCACATTGCCCTCAAATACCAGTAGAATTGCTTTCAAATCCACGAATTGGAAAAATTCTCTGTAAATTACCAAAAAAATCTTTTTCTTTTATATATAAAGATATTGTCACTGATTTAACTGAAATTGCTAAGCTTGGCGAACTACATGATTTATTATCAAAAGATGTTGTTGTAGATAATAATGCCCCAACATATGTGACAAAATTTCAAAATCCAGATTTTGTAGATGTCCACTCTTGGTGGTCGAGCCCAATGTAATAAATGTTAAACAGTAATGCCATATTTTGAGATTGTGATTACTCTTGTACATTTAGTTTATATGATTGTTTTATCAAATCCATAGTATCTTCTAATAGGTCCAGACCATCCATGATAAATTCAACATCACCATTTTCATGGCGACCTACTTTTGAAACATCATGACACATATTTTTGGGATCAAAAATTTTATCAAACTCCATGTTTAATACTATTCTAAGACTGCTTTTCAGAATACAAATATCAACAAAATTTGTTTCAAGTTTATATGCTATGTATTGTTTGTTAAATACTCGTTTTATATCTACATCAAGCTCCAATATCTTTGCATCAAGTTTTTCCCAAAGCATTTTATTAAATGCATTTATATCATAACTTTCAATTGAATATTTAGAACCTTTTTCTTTTGGTTTATACTGGTTTAGTTGTTCTTGTGAAAGTTTCGGATATTTCCATATTTCAAGGGCTTTATCCGTCATTTCATTGGCACGTTCATTAATTTTATTTTCATTCCATACAGTTTGTTTAATTACATATGAATTGATTCTTAATGCAGACTCTTTAAAGCCTCCTTTCATTTCCATTTTTGTCATAAAAGGATTATCGCTCATTTCAGAGTTATATGCTGTTAGCGTTAAATTTCCTATAGTGTGTAAGTATTTATCATGTATTTCTTGCCAATTATCGCCAAGCATTTCTTTCCATTCGGGCCATTTAATACACAGGTCTTCATTTTGAGGCATAATATGTTCTTTTGTAAGCTTTGAAATATCAACATAGTTTTTATTATCATAATTCTCAAAATGACTTAGGATATAATCAACAATTTTCATGTTGTAAATATCTTTTATCATAAATCGTGTTTTGAAAACATCGTCAGCAGGGAAAATCTTTTTTTCGTCACAAAGTATGTAATAAGCTTTTATTGAATTTAAATAATCTTTTTCATTGATATGATTCTTCATTGCTGCAAATACTTTATTTAAAGCGTTTGTTGGTATTTCACAAATGCTTCTGCGTACAATATAACTAATTGTCAGACGAAGAATCTCTATTAATTCATCTTTTGATATTTTAGAATTTTGGAAATCATTAAGAACTTTTAAGAAGAACGGATATGCAACTTTCATATCAAGAGAAACTATCTCTTTAAAACAAGAATTAATATCTGGATCTGAATGTTTTGAATAAATCAAATCTGTATATATTTTTGCAAAATTAAATAAATCTGCACAGAAATTTTCTGTACCATTCTTTCTATATTTTTCAGTGTAGTCCTTAAATTCTTCATATATCTTTTTCAGGTTTGGAATTCGTGATAATTGATATGTAAGATAATCGCGAAAGAATAAATCCATTGTATTATCATCATCAGAATCATTTGATTTAAATAATACTTCCATCGGATGCCACCAATGATTATAAATAAGCGTTTGTTCCGAAGATGTTAATCCCATCAATATATAATTTCTAATTAGATCTGATTCAGATAATTCTTTTCCTGTAGAGTTTAAGCTTTCAAAAATTGCTTGCGGGTCATCAAACTCTCTTTCAAGAGTAATATTAACAATCTGCAATTTATCCATAGTATTATATAACTGTAATGGAGAAATTGTTTCTTTGGCTATTTGACTTTTAAAGTATATATAATTTTTTATAATTTTTGTTTCTTTATAGTTTTCTTGCGTCTCAGGAATTCGTTCAATTAATCCCAATAATGCATCTTTATCAGACTCTGTAAGAATAAGTTTGAATTGTCTTTCGTCATTGAATTTTTCAAACAGTGTATTCTTCAATAAAGTTTGTGTAATAATATCTGCATCAAGTTCTTTATACTCTGGATGGTCATATAAATGGTCACGAAGGGCTATTAACATGAGAGTTAGAGTTGTTATTCTTTGTTGACCATCAATAATTTGAAATTCTTGAACACCCATAGGTTGTGCTTGTTCAGCTATATTAACTACGACACCCATAAAATGCTGTTTTACGTTATTTTTTTCCATGTCAATAATGTCATTCCAAAGTTTCTTACATTGAACAGCAGCATCCCAACTATAATAACGTTGATAAACAGGAATTTTATACTGTTTTGTACCATCTAGAATCTGATAGATATTTCCTTTTATTGGTGTTTGCATAATAGCCTCTCTAAATTATTTTACTTATATATTATAAAAATGACTATATCTCAATTTTCTCATTCATCAACTTTGGTAATAAAGTATCTCGTAATGAGCTAACTGTTTCATTTTGTTTTATGTTTTCTTTAATCTTGTCATACATTGAAGTAACAATGTCGCAGAACTTATGTAATATTTCTTTTGGCGGAATTGGGATTTCATAATTTAATGTTGTTTTAGGCGGAGTTCGCTGATGACTGTTTGTAGAACCGGTTACATTGGAGCACATAAAATCATTGAACTCAGAACTATTTACAATCGAAAAAAGATAATCTTTTAATTCTGCTGATATTGGTTTATATACAATAAACTCTGTAGAGCAGATAGATTTTTCTGTTAAACAATATGGCCGCCAAACTCGTTTCACTGTAGGATTCAATTTTGAAACTAAAACTTCATCATTTGAAATAATAAACTTATTACTTTTCAACTCTTTACTTATCTCAAATGTCGGATACCGTTTCTCATCAAATGCTGGCAGGCTATAATGCTCTACCTGAATATCTGGATTTTGTTCTGGCTTAAATGTGTCAGTTTTGATTTCTGCAATATCCGACAGTTTCCCAACTTTCCACCCCTCGGGCATTTTACCACCAAAGGGTTCTAAGTCTACAAACCAGTTTTTGAAGAGGGCCTGGGCTTGCTGTTCGAGGTTAGTGTTTATTTTATTGTTCAGTTCGATTTTGTCGTCGAGGGATAAGAGGATGGCGGCGATTTTTTGCTGGGTGGGGAGAGGGGGAAGATTTATTGATAGATTTGCAACAACATCAGTTTGAACTCTTTGGCGCCCAGAAGAACCTACCATTGATTTTATTGCTGGATTTCTTATGCAATCGCTGGTTACTAAGTAATAAATAAAATATGGATCTGTGATATTATTCTTTGCTCGGAATACGATATATTCTGTAGAACCAAATCCTATTTCATTATCATCAAGGATATTAACCATTGCAGTTTTTCCATTTTCAAGACAAGGAGTAATACGAGCCATTATCGTATCGCCATTTTTAAATTTTGTTCCGCCTGTGTATGGCTCGAATGAGAAGGATGGAATAGCTCGACAATATGGTTGCAGGACATCCATGCCTATCTTTTTTGCAACAGTTCCTTTTTTTAGAGATTCTGTTGGATTGATTTCAACGATATCTTTTAGTCTACATTCTTTCCACTCTTCCATCCCATCCCTCCTCACACATACTCAACCGGCAGCGAAATAACTTCATTGCTCAAATACAGAGGATTATCGCACTGGCAAATAATGCAGCCCTGACCAACAGAAACTCCAGCGATTTTAGACAGGACAGAGAAATGCTTTGCCATGTCTATTGTTGGACGGGCTGATTTTTTGATTTCGATTGGGTAGAGGATATTGTCTTTTTCGATTATCAAATCTATTTCTTTTTTGTCTTTGTCGCGGTAAAAATAGATTTTTTCGGTTTCGTGGCCGGCGTTGTAATATGATTTGATTACTTCGCTTACAACAAAGTTTTCAAAAAGACTGCCCGACATTGCGCCGTTCATTGCTACACTTGCAGAAGACCAGCCTACTAAAAAGCAGACCAAGCCTGTATCCATAAAGAAGACTTTTGGAGTTTTTACGGCTCTGTTGGATACATTTTTTTCATAAGGCTGCAAAAGACGGATTACACCGGAAGATTCAAGGATGCTTGTCCATTCGGAAATTGTTTTGCTTGTAACGCCAACATCACGGGCGATGGAATCTGCGTTAAACAGTTCTCCAACCCGAGCTGCAAGGCACTGCATAAAGTTATGGAACTTTACCAGATTTTTCTGGCTTATTATATCCGCCACATCGCGGTCAAGATATGTCCTTATGTACGAGCGGTAAAATGGTTCCCATTCGATTGACACATCTGCCAGCTCCGGCATACTTCCACGCCATATATGATTCCATAAGTTTTTATATGGCTTTATTTTTTGTTTTCGGGATTCGATGTATTCAGATGTCGGTAAGAATTCTGTGTTAAAATCAATTTCGTATTTTTCTCTAAGCGAAAGAGATGTCATATTGATGATGCAAACACGTCCTGCCAAAGAATCTGCCGCTTTACTCAAGAGCCTATAGCTTTGTGACCCTGTAAGAATTAATTGTCCTTTATTTTTTGTGCCGTCTGCAAGAAGCTTTATTTGCAAAAACAGGTCTGGGGCTCGCTGTACTTCGTCAACAATAACAGGAAGCGGATGATTTTTGAAAAACAGAGCTGGATCTTTTTGTGCTAATCCAAGTTCTGTAAAATCATCTAGGGTAACATATCCATAATCCGGGAGAAGTTTTTCTTTTAGCAAAGTAGATTTTCCGACTTGACGGGAACCGGTAATTAAGAGAACTCTGAACTGTTTTTTCATTCTGTGCAAATATGGCAGAATGTGACGGTTTATATACATAAAGCCCCCTTTTGTGTAGTCCGACTAATTTGGAGTATAACTCCGAAATAGCCGAAAGTCAAATGTTTTAAGCGTGAGGGATTGGAGCACCGCCGAAGGCGTTCCCTACTTGCGGGGAATGGAGCGAAAGCGGAAGTGCGCAAAGCCCGACCCGAGCAAGGCGAGGGTCACGCCCTAAATCTTAAACCCAATCCCTTCCAGATTTTTCTTTATTTCTTCTTCGAGCTCGTGGCTCTTTGTAAACATTCCGCCAAGCTCGGTGGTAAGGCGGTTCATCTTATCAGCAAAAGGTTCGTCGTCCTCTTCTTTTTCTTCAATGCCAACGTAGCGACCTGGAGTAAGAATGTAATCCTGTTCGGCAATTTGTTTTGTTGTTGTAACTGCACAGAATCCTTTTACATCTTCCAAGGTTCCGTTCTGGAACGCAGTAAATGTGTCTGCAAGTTTTGCGATGTCTTCTTCGGAAAAGTCACGGTGCTTACGGTCTACCATGTGGCCCATGTTGCGGGCATCTATGAAGAGGGTTTTGCCGGTCTGCTTTTTGCCGCGGGTGATGAACCAGAGGGTTACCGGAATTGTTACGCTGTAGAAAAGCTGGGTTGGCATGGCGACAATTCCTTCTATTAAATCTGCTTCGATTATCTTACGGCGGATTTCTCCTTCGCCAGAGGTCTGGGTGGAAAGGGCGCCGTTTGCAAGTACGAGGCCGATTTTTCCGTTTGGAGCCAGGTGGTAAATCATGTGTTCTATCCAGGCGTAGTTTGCGTTGCCTGCGGGTGGAAGTCCGTATGCCCAGCGAGGGTCGTTCTGCAATTTATCCTGTCCCCAGTTGCTTAAGTTGAAGGGCGGATTTGCCATGATGAAGTCGAACTTCTGTGTGGAATGCAGGTCGTTGAAAAAAGTATCTTCCGGATGGTCGCCAAAGTTTGCATCGATTCCGCGGATTGCCATGTTCATTTTGGCCATTTTCCAGGTGTCGGCATTGGCTTCCTGTCCAAAGACTGAGATGTTGCTTCTGTTTCCTGCGTGCTCCTGAATGAACTTTACGGACTGAACGAACATTCCGCCCGAACCGCAGCAAGGATCATAAACGCGTTTTCCTTCTGAAGGCTTTAAGATATTTACGATTGTTTTTACTACGCTGGCCGGTGTGTAGAACTCGCCGCCCTTCACTCCTTCGTAGGATGCAAACTGTGCGATGCAGTATTCGTAGGTGCGGCCCAGCAGGTCTTTGCTTGCTTCGGTGTCGCTCATGTCCATGTTGGTGAATACGTCTACTACGTTTCCAAGAACGCGTTTGTCCAGTTCGGGGTTGGCGTAGTTTTTTGGAAGGACGCCTTTGAGGCTTTTGTTGTCGGCTTCTATGGCAATCATGGCTTTGTCTAAGATTGTGCCGATTTCCGGTGTGTGGGCTGCCTTTGCAATTTCTGACCAGCGGGCTTCCGGAGGGACGAAGAAGATGTTTTCGGCCTCATAAGCATCCGGGTCATCTTCAAAGCCATCGCCTTATTCTACAAGTTCCTTGTATTTCTTTTCAAATGCGGTAGAGATGTATTTTAAGAAGATAAGTCCTGTAAAGATTTTGCGATAATCTGCAGCAGGGATATGTCCCCAAAGTTCGCAGGCTGCATCCCAAATCTGCTGTTCAAATCCGATTGTTGCTGAAGAAGATTTGGTCGATTTTGACTTTGCCATGATAATGTCCTTTTGTAAAATAATGATTGATTATATCATTAAAAAGGCGTTTTTACTAGGAAAGCGACTGGTGATTGTGTCAGACGATGGCATTTTTACCGGTGTTTTTTTGTGGTTCCAACATTGCCAAAGTCGGTAATCTTATGAAGCAGTTCCAGTGTTGAACTTTCAAACATCTCCCTGATTTTAGCGGCTCCGAAGAATCGTTGTTTTCCGTAGGATGTTTGTTCTTTTTTTATCCTTTTCTACTTTAACTCTTCAATCTCTGTCTTAATACGAAGCACAATCTTATTTTTCTGCATAAACTGCTGCTGAGCAATTTTATGAATTGATGGGACGAATAGTCTTCTGGAATTGCAAAGATAAGCTCTTTTGTTTTCGTATTTATTCAACTCTTCACCAAAAAAGCTTATTGTGTTTGTAAGCTGTTCCATCCCATTTATCTGTAGTTTTGTCATAACTTACAAAAGCTGGCTTTTTTCCTTCTTTATCGTCTGGATCAACAAGTCAAAATTCTTTTACTTGGTTTACTGTTGTGGCATAGTCGTAAAAATTTACTTGCAAAACTTAGCCTCCAGTTCAAGAAGATCTGAGAAACTGTCGTTCTGTTCTTCCAATGCCTTGTTAAGTTCGTTGTCATCAGAAGGAAGATTTTCATACGGTTCAAGAAGCTTGATAGAACCATCTGCTTTTGTTTCATAAATATGAATCATTTCTCCTGGTACAGCGGCCTTTACAGGAATAATCTTTTCTATTTCTTTTTCCGGAACGCCCTTTGTCAACAATTCTGCTGCTTTTGCACTCTGAGTAAGATAAGCAAGAATGTATGGGCTGTGGGTTGTGATAAGAAGTTTGTTTTCATCATTGTTATTTTTACATTCAAGCAGTTCGTACAGTACTTTGTTCTGAGATTGAGGATATAAGTTCTGCTCTGGTTCTTCTACAATATTTATAAAGCAAGTGTTGAAGAAGTAATGAAGAAGTTTTTCTATGTCTTTTGCAATATTTTCATTCAAAGTCTTTCCATAAATACTCCAAGTGGGAAGAACTCATACCGAGTATTCAGAACTTTAAGGAATGGACCAAAGAGCACTGTAAAGATGCCCAGAGAACCTACCGGGATGAACAGCTGGAGCCGATAGTCGATATGTTTGTTGCTGCTTTTGCAAACTCAAACAAGGCAATCAAAGACGGATACGACAGCCAGATTAAGCAGTATGACCACGAGCTGAACGGCTACACAAAAGAGACAACCTACGGTAAAAAGCACTTTTTCGGAACTGCCGAGATAAGCCAGATGTTAGAAAGTGCAACACCAGAGCTGCTTCGTAAGATTGCAGGAGTTATTGCAGAACACGGTTGTAAGGACGTAAAGGAATGGATGCAAAAAAGTCCTTGGTACAGGGAGTTTGAACTGGGCCGGGAGGTGGAAAGGCAGCTGCGAAGAGAGCGGGAATGGGAGAGGTAACTAGTTTTGAAAAAAATCTATAATAGTAACCTTCTTTGTCACTGTCATCTGTTATAATCTCTATAAAACTATAGAAAATCTTGCTATAATACACTTTAACAAAGTTAGGAGTTCTAAAAAATGATTACTGGCGAAATAAAAACAAAATAGATTCAATCTGGGATGACTTTTTCAGTGCAGGTATGAGCGAATATCTGACTGTCATTGAACAGTTCTCATACCTTATGTTCATCCACTCTCTTGATGAAGTTGAAAACGAAACAGAACAGTATGAAAAGATGTCGGGAGAAAAAAAAGAACACATTTTCCCTGGAGATAAACAGAAATACCGCTGGCATATTTTTAAGACCTTCGAAGAAAACGAACTCTTTACTTTGATGAACAAAGAGATTTTCCCATTCATCAAAAAAATAAATGCAAACGAAGAAAGTGCATTTGCCCGCTACATGAAAGATGCAGCATTCTCTATTCCTAGCCCGCAGACCTTAAAAGCCGTAATTACAAAGCTTGATGAACTTTTTGAAAATCCAGAAGTTCAGACCCGCGACATGCTTGGTGATATTTACGAATATGTCTTGAGCAAAATGAATTCCAGCGGACAGGTAGGAATGTTCCGTACTCCAAAACAGATTCGCGACATGATGGTTCAGCTTATCCGCCCACAACCAATGGATACAATCTGTGACCCTGCCTGCGGTACAGCCGGCTTCCTTATTTCTTCTGCTGAATTTATACGCGACACTTACGGAACAAAAATGGGTGATAAGGAATGGGAGCATTATTCAAAAGGACTTCTTACAGGCTTTGATACTGGAAGCACAATGCTCAAAATCTCCGCAATGAACCTTCTGCTCCACTCAATCCATGAGCCGCATATTGCATATCAGGACAGCGTTAGTAAGAACAACGAGGTTGAAGGTCAGTTTGATGTTATCCTTGCAAATCCGCCGTTCACAGGAAGCGTAAATAAATCTACAATCGCAGAAAGCCTTACAAACATCTGTGCGACGACTAAGACAGAACTTTTATTTGTTGCCCTCTTTATCCGAATGCTCAAAAAAGGCGGCCGCTGTGCATGTATCGTTCCGGATGGAGTTTTGTTCGGTTCAAGTAATGCTCATAAAGCGCTACGTAAAGAGCTGGTGGAAAATCATCAGCTTGCAGCAGTTATCAGTATGCCAAGCGGAATATTTAAGCCTTATGCCGGAGTAAGTACTGGTATTCTTGTTTTCACAAAAACAGGTGCAGGTGGAACAGACAATGTCTGGTTCTATGATATGAAAGCTGACGGCTACTCGCTTGATGATAAACGCCAGCCAATTGAAGCAAATGACATCCCTGATATTATTAAGCGATTCCAGAATCTTGATAAAGAAAAAGACCGCAAACGAACAGAACAATCATTCTTCGTACCAAAATCAGAAATTGTAGAAAACGGATATGATTTAAGCATAAATAAATACAAAGAAGTTGTTTATGAAAAAGTAGAATATCCTGCTCCTAGTGTTTTAATAAAAGAAATAAAAGACTTGCAAAATGAAATTTCAAATGATTTGTCTGAATTAGAAAAAATGTTGGGAGAGTAATTGATGGATAAAATAATAACAAATCAAACTACAGGTGATATTGTAATCTATCAAACTCAAGATGGTCTTACTCAAATAAATGTTAAGTTTGAAGATAAAACGGTTTTACTTACACAATCACAACTTGTAGAACTTTATCAAACAAGAAAATCAAATATCAGTGAGCACATAAAACATATTTTTGAAGAAGGTGAATTATCCGAACAGTTCAAATTGAAGGAAATCGTGAAGTAACTATAAGAGCAAATGGCAAACGGTAAAATGTAAGGAAATAAGATGACTTTTGCAGAAACTGAAACAACAGAATTAAAACAGAAATTCTCAGACTCTTTGCCAAAAGAAATTGTTGCTTTTTTAAATACAGATGGTGGAACAATCCCTTTTGCCTTTGAGTTGGAAAGTGAACCCCAAAGTGAACCCCAAAGGGATTCAAAAATTAGGGAAAAAATCATAAATGAAATTAAGAAAAATCCAAAAATTACAAAAGAAGAACTTTCTAAAAAGTTTGAACTTTCTCTTTCAACAATAAAACGAAAACTTTCAGAGATGAAAGATATTGTTTACTTTGAAGGTGCAAGTAAATCAGGTCATTGGGTCGTAAAAGATAATGAGTAAGGAAGAAAATATGAAAAATAAATGGCAAACGGTAAAACTTGGGGATGTGTGTGAAATACAATCAGGAGGAACTCCATCTCGAAGTAAAATTGAATATTGGAAAGATGGAAATATACCATGGGTAAAAATTGGTGATTTTTCAGATAAATATATCTCTAAAACATCAGAATTAATAACTCAATTGGGTTTAGAAAATTCTTCTGCAAAATTATTTACAAAAGGAACTCTATTATATTCAATTTTTGCAACTCTTGGTGAAGTTTCAATTTTAAATATTGATGCCACAACAAACCAAGCTATTGCAGGGTTAAAAATAAAAAATAACAACCAATTAGATATTAATTATCTGTTTTCATATTTAAAATCCATAAAAGATGAAGTAAATAGGATTGGACGAGGAGTGGCACAGAATAATATAAATCTTGGAATATTAAAGCAATTTGCAATCCCACTGCCCCCACTTGAAACACAACAAAAAATCGCCGCCGTTTTAGATAAAGTGCAAAAAATCATTTCAAAAAGCAAAACCACCCTAGAAAAATACGACACTCTAATCAAATCCCGGTTTATCGAGATGTTTGGGAATGAGATAGTTGAAAGCGGAAAATGGAAAGTTGAAAAACTAGAAGATGTTTGCGATTTAATTACTGACGGAACGCATAAAACTCGAAAAATTCAGGCAACTTAGGGGAAATTCGGAAATTATGCTAAAAAATAAACGAGTTTTCGCGGAAATTCACTAAAATATGATAGAGTTTCTGTAATAATTTTCTAAAACTCCACATCCCTTAGATATTGCTTGAGTAAAAATGAACAGAAACAAGGGAAAGTATGAATATTGTTTTCAAAACCTATATTTCCATGTATCAATTTTATTCCTGTAGTAATGTCAGGATAGCATTCTCCATTAATTAGAATTTTTAAAGTTTTTGCATTGCCGTTTGTTGCTTTTACTTCTACCGGAACAAGAGATTTTTTAGTCCGAACAAAGAAATCCTCTTCAAGGGTTGAATTTTCCTTCTTATAATAAAAGAGTCCGTAGCCTTGTTTGCTTAGGGCTTCAGCGATTATATTTTCATAAAGAGCACCCTTGTATACATTCATGTTTTTATTTGCCCTTAAATCCTCCTGGGACTCTTCATCAAGACTTGCAATTAAAAGACCTGTATCTTTAAAATATACTTTATACTTGTCATCTTCATAATTTCCTTTTAACGGAAGGTCCGGAGTATGGAGACATTTGCAGATATTTATAATTCCAGAGGCATTAAGCCATTCAATGCAACCCCAATAGTCCTTAAATTTAGCCCCTTTTGCAACTTTAGAAATCTGGAATTTCTTATTTTCCTTTGCCAGCTGTACGGGGATATTATTAAAAACATTCAGGACTTTTGTTTTATCAATACCTTCAACGTATTTTTTTATATCTTCCTTGTAATCTTCAATCAGTTCTTTTTGAAGTTGCAGAGTTCCTTGGATTTTTTTTTGTTCAATATAAGTGCTGACAACTTTCGGCATACCGCCAAGAATACAATAATCCAGAAAAAGTTCGTTCATAACATTCATCGTAGCCTGATTTAACGGAGTTGAATTTCTCATATGTTCCAAAAGTTCATCAAGTAAATCCTGTCCGTAGCCTTTCGCCCATAGGAATTCTTCAAAATCCATGGACTGCATTTCAAATTCAGACTTATAGCCTACACTATTGCTGGCAATTTTATTATAGTTGATTCCGAGCATCAAACCGCTGCAAATTATGAAAGTTTGGAGTAAACGTGGCCGTTGAATGATGCAGAATACAATTCCTGCTTTATTTGTTGCCTATTACATTTAGCTTAGCTATGGCGGCAGGACTTTCTTTTTTTTATTTACAGCCACTAAATCAATGAAAAATTTTAACCGTATTTAACCGCTTTACGAAACGGTTAAATACGGTTAAAATATAAAAAAAAGAGGTTTAATATGCAGGATAATAATGATTTGGAAAAACAACTGGCCGAGTTACCGTCAGGTTATATTACTCACAGAACCATAAACAATAAAACTTATTATTACCATCAGGGAAGAAAAAACGGACAACAGTTCAGCATTTCTGTTTCAGAAAAAGAAGCAGAAGAACTGGAAAAAAATATTGAGCTCCGTAAATCCCTGGAAAAGAAATTAAAAATGCAGGGAATCAAATCAGCTGTCAAAAAAACTGAATTCTCCCTCACTGCCGCAAATTTTAATACAAGCGTTTCTTTTGGGAAAAACTTAAGAACTTCAATTCAGCAGGCTGCAAGATTCCAGAAACGTGATTGCTACGCAACAATTGAAGAATATCTTTACAGTGAAACGATTGATAAAGTTTGTGTGATTTACGGACTCAGGAGAACCGGAAAAACGACACTGCTAAGACAACTTATGCTTTCGTTCAGTGAGGAAAACTTTTCAAAAACCGCTTATATAAAATGCCGGACAAGTGACACAATCGCGAATTTGAATAAGGATATAATTCTTCTCCAGGAAAAAGGATTTAAATATCTTTTCATTGACGAAGTTACTCTTATAAATGATTTTATAGATTCTTCATCTTTGTTTTCTGATGTATTTGCAGCCCAGGGAATGAAAATTGTTCTTTCCGGCACAGATTCACTTGGTTTTAACTTTGCCATAAATGATGAACTTTATGACAGGGCTGTAATGGTTCACACCACATTTATTCCTTATAAAGAACATTCAAGGCTTTTGGGTATTAATGATATTGATGATTATATCCGCTACGGCGGAACTTTGAAAGCTGGAGAAATTGACTTTGAAAGCAAGGAAATAAATGCAAAGGATGCTTCTTTCAGAGATGATGAATCAACACGTTACTACATTGATACAGCAATCTGTTCAAATATCCAGCACTCTCTTGAATGTTTTAAGAACGGAAGATATTTCCGTCACCTGAAAACTTTGTATGAAGCAGATGAACTTACAAATGCAATCAACAGAATTATAGAAAGCATGAACCATGATTTTGCAGTAAAAATCATCACGCAGGAATTCAAGTCAAATGACCTTCGTTCTGCAGCCCAGATGCTCCGGTCTGCAAAAGAAGATTCAAAACGCACAAATATTCTTGACACAATTGATACTTCATTTGTTCTGGAAAGACTTAAAAATATTCTTTCAATTAAAGAAAAGGATCAGCAGACAATAGGAATTACTCCGGTTCATACTGAAGAAATAAAAGAATACCTTGCGGCTCTTGATTTGATTGAAAAAATCAATATTGAAACACGTTTTGCAGACAAGCCCCAGTTAAATGCTTCAGAAAGCTATTACATTTTTACCCAGCCCGGAATGAGGTTCTGCCAGGCACAGGCTCTTGTTTATTCTTTAATGAATGATCCCCAGCTTGCAGATATTGATGTCACAACACGTAAACTTATTTCAGACAAAATTTTTGATGATGTCCGCGGCCGGATGCTTGAAGACATTGTTTTGCTTGAAACAAAAAAATCGATTGAAAAAAATTGGAAAAACCAAAAGAAGGTTTTTAAATTAAGATTTCAGTCAGGCGAATATGACATGGTTATTTCAGATTTTGAAAATTCAACCTGCCAAATTTTTGAAATAAAACATTCTGCAGAAATAGTTCCGAATCAGTACAAAAATCTTGTAAACACAGAAATGATCTCTCTTACAGAAAAGTTTTTCGGAAAAATAACCGGAAAGACTGTAATTTACAAAGGTCCAGACAAGACAACAGAAAATGGAATCGAATATAAAAATGCAGAAGAATATCTTTGCGGTTTGGAACTATAAGTCAGCCTCACTCGCCCACTCTTCTCCATTCCTGCCAGCCGCCGGTGGGAGTTCTTGTGTATATGGCAATTTCTTCTGCGGTGAAAGTTTCATTCAGATTCAGTTCTGCAAAATGCTTTAATGTCTTGCCAGAAAAACTCCTCCGTTTTTCTTGAGCCATTTGTCCCACTTTTTGTATTCGGGATAGATTGAAATCACTTCATCAAAGAAGGCTCTGGAATGGTTCATGTGGTGGCGGTGAACCAGTTCGTGAACAACTACAGAATCTAGAACTTCCGGCGGCATTAGAACAAGAAGGCAGTTGAAGTTCAGATTTCCTTTTGCACTGCAACTTCCCCAGCGGGATTTTTGCAGACGGAGGGCTGATTAATTACGAATACAATAATTTTTCCAAAGCCTCGAAAACAGCTTCGATTACTTCATTCCTTGAACTGTACGACTTTTTGCAGAACTGATTGTCGATGGAATATTTCCATTTGTCTGAATCTCTGAAATGGAACAGCACTACGATGTGATTCTTGATTTTGAGATATTCATTTCCCCTGCCAGACTTTTTCCAGGTTCTTTTCTTAAAATTGAATTTTCTGGCTTCCTTATTTTTGAAAGCTGACTCGCGTTTCTTCGCACGTTCTATATTTCCTTCAAGTTTTCCGGCACATACGCATCCGCAGTCAAGACTCAATCCAGAATCATGAACCATGTGATGGACATAACGGATTATCTGCCAGCCGCACATTTCACAAATTCCGACCGGAGCTCCAAGGTCAGTAACACCTGTACATGACCAGCCGGTTTTTGGAAAATTCGGGTCTTCCCAATGGTTAGGGGCAGCATCAAGCTTTGCCTTTAATTCAGGCGGGATTTCCTTTTCATCAGGAATTTCCTCTTCATCTTCTCTGTCTTCTGTTATTTCAATTTCTTCAACAGTTTCAGAAACGTCTTCACCGTTCTTTTCTAACTCAGGCATTTCAATGGTGAATTCTTCTTTATCAATGTCTTCGTCCCAATGCGAAAGACTTCTGTATTCTTCCTCCTTTTCGGTTTTCTGTTCAAAAAGAGTTAATTTATTCAAATCATCTGTCGGCTGCAATGAATTGTCAATTTTCTGGGGAAGAGAATTTGATTCAATTTCTGGAGGAAGATATTCAACTTCTTTTTCCTGAGGAAGGGCTTTAATTACAGGAAGACTTTCATGTTTCTTAGAAAAATAATCTGCGGAAATACTTCTTGGCAGCGTCATATTTTCAAACTGGACTGTATAGACCTTCCGCTTTGTGTCAAAAGAAATAACTCTGCCTTTGCCGAAAATATGATGTTCCACATACAGCTCGCCGCTCTGCTGTTCCGGAGGAAGTTCTTCTGTTATTGAAAGGTCAAGTCTGTGCATATAACCGAAAGCCTCTCGTTCTAGGTCATCACTGATTCTGCCGACTCGTTTGTAGTTCTGTTCACCTATTTCAAATAGAAAACGTGACGGAAGTTTCTTGATTCCGTTCTGAGACTGCCCTTCACTGTCCGTAAGATATAAGAATTCTTGGGCACGGGTAATTGCAACATAACAAAGACGGCGTTCCTCCTCAAGCCCGAGTTTTTTTCGTTCTTCAATTGTTCGGGAAGAAGGAAATATTCCCTCTGAAAAACCGATTATGAAAACAACAGGGAACTCAAGACCTTTGGAAGCATGAATCGTCATAAGTTTTACTGCTTCTACGGGCTTGTCCGTGTCTTCTGTAGACATAAGGGCAATCTGCTGGAGGAAGCCTTCAAGATTGATGTCTTCTCCGAATCCGCTTTCAAACTCGTTTGCAATGCGCTTGAATTCAGAAAGGTTGTCCAGCCGTTCCTCATCTCCAAGTTCTCGGATATACTGCTCGTAGCCTGAATCAATGCAGACACGGTTTACAAGCTCGCTGATTTTAAGACGGTCTTTCAGAGCTTTCAGATTTTCTATCAAAGAAACAAACTGACCTCCCCCGCTACCGTTAAATGCCTGGTCTCCTAAATGTGTTTTTAAAACTTCATAAAGGCTTTTGTCTTTAAGATCTACGTCAAAAAGATTTATTTCGTTATTTTCCCGGATTCTTTCAAGGGCTGCAACGCGGGTTCTGCCAAACTTTCGGCGCGGTGTATTGATAATTCTCTTGAATGAAAGGTCATCGTTGAAGGCGATAAGACGGAGGTAAGCAACCACATCAAGAATTTCCATGCGTTGGTAAAACTTCACGCCGCCATAAATTTCATAAGGAATTCCTTCTTCAACAAGTTTCCGTTCAACTACACGGGAAAGAAAGCCTGAACGGTAGAGAACTGCAAAATCAGAATATGACTTGTTCTTTTCCTTTTTTATCTTTCTTATTGTTTTTACAATCTCTTCAACCTCCTTGTCTTCTGTTTTTGAATGGATATGAAAAACGTTTGTACCGGGAGCCGCTTTCGTAAACAAATCTTTTTTAAGGCGCAAATCATTTTTTTCTATCAGAGTGTTGGCGCAATTCAGAATCTGGGGAGTAGAACGGTAATTCTGATTCAGGATAATAGTTTTTGTTCCGGGATGGTTTTTGTCAAAGTCTACCAGAAGTTTAACATCGGAACCGCGCCACTCATAAATATTCTGGTCAGGGTCTCCGACAATCATAAGGTTCTGATACTTGCCGGAAAGAATATCAACAAGCTGCATTTCAATAGAAGAAGAATCCTGAAACTCATCAACCTGAATATAGTTCAGCCGTTCCTGCCATTTATTGCGGACTTCTTCGTCATTAGTCAAAAGGTAGATTGCATACATCATCAGGTCGGTAAAATCGAGTGAATAAACCGCTTTCTGGCGCTGCATATATTCTTCGATAATCTGGTCATCGAGAGTATTGATTTCTGACAGGAGCTGGACTTTATCCGCCTGTGCCATCCGGGACACGTATGAAATATCCTGCTTCTTCTGTGCAATTTTCTTTATAATGCTCTGAAAGTTCGCCCAATCCAGTTTGAGTTCATATTTCTGATAGATTTCTTCAAGAAGAGTTTTCTGCTGGTAAGTATCGATAATTTGGAAACCTCTGGTAAGAAAAAGTTTTTCTGGATTCTCGCGGAGAAGACGGGCACAAAAGCCGTGGTAGGTGCAGATAAGGGAAGTGGAATATTCAGGTCCGATGAGTTTTGAAATACGTTTTTTCATTTCCCCGGCCGCCTTGTTTGTAAAAGTGACGCAGAGAATATTTGAAGGGTCAATTCCGTATTCAGTAACGAGGTAAGCATAACGGCTTACAAGAAGTTTTGTCTTACCGCTCCCCGCCCCTGCAATTACACGGACATAACCTTCCGTTTCCCGCACAGCCTGAGTCTGTTTGTTATTTAAGTTTACAAAAATATCCATTTTCAAGTTCTATCTTTTCAACAATATGAGTTGTTTCCGAATCGTAAATTGTTTCAGAAAAATCTCTCGGTAAGTATGGGAAAATATTGCTCAAAGCTTGATACAGAATATTTCTGACCATAAAGAAGCTTACGGGCAAATCTGGTTTTACAGCTGCCCGTTGGGCCTAAGATAAAATAATTTTTCATACTGCCTCCATGCAAAAACCGGCTGCAGGGAACGCAAATTTTAAAGGAGGTACTGCGCGTTTCCTGTGCCGTTTTGCTTTATGAGGTTAGTATAAGGCAGGTAGTATGACAAAGAGTGTCATAGTAAATATTTTTTTAGTTTTTTGCTTTTTGTCTTATTTTTTCTTAGATTATTTATTTTGGCTCATAGCACATAAGTGCTGAAAAAAAAGCCACTCTACACCGTATATGGATGCCGCCGGGGACGGCGGCAAAAAGAAGACAAAAATTAAATTAAGCTTTATAATATAATTAACCTATGATAAAATTCGACAATAAAAAGGAGAATTGAATGAAAAAGTTAATTATTTTTAGTGTTATTTTTTCTGCCTTTCTTGTTGGCTGTTCAAATTTTAACGACATAGAAACAGTCGGCATAAACAATTCCAATAATAGTGAATCAAATGTTTTAAGAACCCAATTTAAAAACGCATTAGAAAATAATGCAGTTTCATTTTCCAGAAGTGCATCTTCTGTAACAGAATGCAATTCTGAAGTTCTTGAGGTGGCAGAAGATACATCAACATCAGATTTTCTGCTTGAAAATGAATTGATTTCAAGTGTTGCAGCTGCTTATATTTCAAAAGTCGAAAATATCATAAATGATGAGTCCTTATCTGTTGAAGATACAATTTCTTATATCGAAGAAATTGAAAATGATGCAAAATCGGCATTGTCGGAAGAAGAATATGAAGGCTTCATAAATTTCTCTGAAATGTCAATTGCCGCAATTGATTACTATACAGAAAATGATGAGGCAGCAAGAAGTATAGGCTCATGGCTTCGTAAGAAAGCAAAAAATATTTGTTGCGCGGCAATTTCTGATGCCATCGGATCATTTATAGGTTGGAAAATAGGTTCAACCATAGGAGGAATAACACTTCCGGTTATAGGCTACATTCTGGGAGGTGCCGTAGGAGCAGTTTCGGTAGGCGTTGCGTCAACAGTTGCCGACTGGAAGGCAGGTGGTATATCCATAAAAGTCAGCTGGAGCAAATAAATGAGAAACATAAAATTATTATTTTGCGTATTCTTTTCATTTTTTACCGTCAATTTCTTATCTTCACAGGAATCAAATAAAAATAATGAATCAATGGCAATGGACAACATAGATAATCCCATTGTTTTTTCAGAAACAAATGATTTTATAATCCACTACAAAAAATGGGGATTTTCGTCATTTGATACATTCCAATTTGCTGATTCTGAGGTTCCATTAACAAACAAAGAGTTGAATAAAATTTTACTTCCAGTTGAAGGAAATAAAAAATTGATGAAAAAAGCAACTTTCTGGAAATGTATTACTTATACCCTTATAGGTTCATTTATAGGCACGGGAATTGCAAGTTACTACTCCGAAAATGATTCTGATGCTAAAATTATAACCGGTTCATTGAGCTTAATATCTCTATTAGCCTTTGGAATTACAAATGAAGCCTCTGTATCTTACAGAATGCAGGCAATCGATAATTACAATTTATCTTTAACAAAATAAGAAGAACCATATAACTTCGGCTTCGTGTGGAAAGTGGCTATGCGCCACCGCATTTTAGGGATATATTTTTCACGTTACGGAAAGAAAAAAAAAGAACATTACAAGTTTAAAATATAAAGGAGTGCCAAGAGAAAATCTCAAAGCACCCCAAAATCGGCAGCAAGTTTTATTTTTACAAAACAGACGGACTCTTTAATCCTTGCTGCTTACCATAATTTCATCATTTACAGGTCTTCCAACAGAAGCCTGGTTTTTAAGACAAAAGCAAGAGCTTAAGTCTTCTTATCATATTACTATAAACATATTATAAAGCAAAAAGCTTTTTCACTTGTAAATTATAATCGTAAACAAAAAGCCTATTGCTACTGCATAACAAATTTGTAAGAGCATGGGTATCAAATCTTTGCCGTTCAGTAAGTTTACAATATGCCCCATGCCGAATGTGATACTTGAAATGAAAACTGCAAATTTTATATTATTAGAGCGCCTGAGCGCACTCGTCAATAAGACAGTTGTGCAACAACTGTAAGTTTTTAAGAACAGTGATATCTTTACCATTCTTAAAATACCTTTCTACAAGAACAGTTTTTTTTTGATTTTTTTTTAATTCTGAAATAAAATCTTTTACTTCTTTTAATTCAGAATAATTCAAAGAATAATGCGACCATTTTCCGTCTTTTCGGGATTTTACAAGATTACAATCCGAAAGAATTTTCATATAATGAGAAAGTGTCGGCTGCGTGATCGACAAGTCTTCAAGAATTTTGCAGGCACAAAGTTCACCGCTGGAAAGCAGTTTTAAAATTTTAATTCTGTTTTCACAGAAGCAGCGTCATGTATATCGGAAGAAAAATAATATCTTCTTTTATTGTAAAATCTTCAGGATGAATTACATAACAAGTTCCAGCGTATTCCTTATATTTTGTCTTTCAACTTCTTCAAAATCTTTTGTTTTACGAAAAGTATCTACAACTTTAGGCATTCCTCCAATAATTAAATATTGACGGAATAAGTTCATTACCTTTCTATGTAATGCCTGACCCAAGGGTTGTTTTTCTGCGAAACATTTTTTAATATATTCAAATAGCTCCTCACAAATATTGATTTTTCTAAACATAAATTCAACATAAATATTGAATTTTAATATCACTTTTGATTATGCGCAAAGTATATTCATTTAACCGTGCAGACAATTCTTTTACTTTTTCTTATATTATACTAATCACTTTTATAAACTCTGCGTCGCTTTCGCCGGTCGTGTCTTCGAGTCCCCAGTCTTCGAGAACTTTACACAGAACAAAAGGACACTGAACATTACAACCCATTGATTAATCTGCGTACATACAGACTTTTAAGAATTGACAAAAAATTGTGGGGGGGGGTATAATATTTGATATAAAATTATCTGAATAAAAAATCAGTACGACATTCTCTGTCGTACACGTGGCTTTATACTTGAAGCATGAATAAAGGAAAAGAGATTACAATGGCTGCAACAGGAAGAGAGCACAAAGCGGTAATGCGCCGCATTCATTATATTGACGAAAAAATTTCTGCAGGACGATATCCAAACGCGACAAGCCTTGCAAAAGAACTTGAATGCAACGCAAGAACAATTCAGCGCGACATTGAATACATGAAAGACAGCCTTTACGCGCCATTGGAATATGATCACACAAAAAAAGGCTACTATTATACAGAACCGAATTTTCATTTGAAGGGAATTCCTATAAGCGAAGGTGAATTGTTTGCACTTGGACTTGCCCAGCCTCTTTTGCAGCAATACAAAAATACCCCGATAGAAAAACAACTTTCCGCAATTTTTGAAAAGATTGAATCAAGCCTGCCCGAAAATGTTCAGCTTAATTCCGGCATTTCATCGGCAAATCTTACGTTCATAGCAAATCCAATTCCACTGATTGATGAAGAAGTTTTTAAAACAGTTTTTGACGCATTAAAAAATCACAAGACATTGACATTTGACTACCGTCCCTTGCAAAAATCAACTTATATGAACCGCACGGTTGAACCGTTCCACGCAGTCTGCCAGAAAGGGAACTGGTATTTAATCTGCCGCGAAATAAATCCGCCAAAAGAAAATAACACAGTTCATCCATCCGGCGACATCAGAAACTTTGCGCTTTCAAGAATTAAAAATCCAGTAGAAACAAAAAATCAGTTTGCTGTTCCAAAAGATTTTGATGTTAACAATTATTTTGACAGCGAAACCGGTGTCTGGCTGAGCGACACAAAACCGATTTTGGTGGAGCTTGAATTTTCGAGCGAGGTTGGAACTTTTGCGCTGGACAGAATATGGCACAAAGACCAGGTTGTAAAAGAAAAAGCTGACGGCAGCGTGTATGTTTCGTTTAAAACAACGCAACTGCGTGAAGTTGTGCGGTTTGTTCTTGGACAGGGGCATACGGTGAAGGTGCTTGGGCCGGAGGAATTGCGTGCGGCGGTGGTAGACGAGGCGAGGATTGTGGCGGAGATGTATGAAGAGGAGGAGAAATAGAATATGGAAGAAAAAAAAGATAAATCAAAAGAAATGGCAAACATTGCAGTTGAGGGTGCTGCTGCTGAAGTTATTCAACGCTATGGATCTGCAATAAAAGAATATAGTGTTGCTTATACTGGTATGGAAAAAAATTGTATATATTAATTACATTTTATAAAGACAGTATCTGTTAAATTCTTTAGTAATCTATATATAAGTTATCTATATTCAACAAAAGATAGCATTCTATATTAGAATAACCATTATAGAACTGATTATTCAATTTCAGACGGAAAAATAACTTATTATGATTATGCAGAAGATAAAATCGGTTTAAATAAAGAAGACACAATTACAGCAACTTATACATTAAACGAAGACGGAAATAATTCAACAGTTACAATCAAATTTACTTCAGGAGATTTGAAAGATAAAGAATATACTCTAAAACTCAATCTTTCATCAGATATTTATTCCTATTCAAAAACTACTAACTAATTAAAACATTGCTAACGCATTGTAACATTTATTTCAGAATCTCACTACCGAATAAACATAATCAGTAATGAGATCCTGAATCAAGTTCAGGATGACAAAATATCCAGATAAAATTACTCGTCATTCCAGACACCGCTCCAGAATTTCTTTCTGCACTACTCTATTTTTTTACTTTCTTTATCTAATGAAGATTTTTTTCTATTGTATTCAAAAAGGGAAAGTCCTTGTTGATTTGCGGAACGGATTTTTTTTAGGTAATTGCTGTTCGGACAAATTGATTCAGCTTCTGAAAGCAATGAATTGCATCGTTCAAATTCTTTTTTTTCAAACAAAAGTTGAGATAAAAAAATATCTGCAAAATACTTTTGGGAATCTGTAACGGCACATTCACGGGCTTTTTCAAAATAAGATAAAGTTTTTTTCTTTGAACCGCCGACAATTCCTGGAGCAAAATAATACCATTGGCCAATGTTTGTTAAAGCGTAAGAAAGATTCGAATTGCATTCTAAAGCTTTTTCATAAAGCGGCCGAACACTTGTTCCGTATTTTAAAACATCGCCGACGGAATAACCCATGTAGCATGAAGTTATGTCTGCCTGTGTGCAAAAAAAGTATGCGTCATTTATCTGATTATTTTCTACAAACGATTCAATTTTTTTAAGCTGATTTCCTAAAATCTCGTGCTGAACTTTTGCCTGACCTGGTTTTTCATAAAGATAATTATATTTTTCCATTATTATAAAATTTTCTAGGACAAGATTTTCAATTTCAGAAAGAACAGAAATTTTATCTTTGTTCTTAACTGCAAAAGAATCAATTTCAGAATTTATTTTATCAGTTTCAGATTCTTCTATTAAAGAAAGATTCATTCTAAGATCAAAAAAAGAATCAATTAAAGCAAGTGCATTTTTAGTCATGTCTTGCGAAAAAGAAAAAGTTGTATTCAAAAAAAATATCGATAAAAAAATTGTCTTAAATATTTTCATGATTTAATCTTCTTCGTATTTAAGAGGAATTTTGTATGTTTCTTCGTAAACTTTTTTCCAGACTGAATAATTTTCGTTCATCATGTATTCAACATTTTCTGAAAGTGAAAGTTCCGGTTTTGGGAAAATCGGTTTGCAAATGTGAATTGTATATTCCTGAACAAAAAATCCGTCTGAATCGAGAATGTCGCTGTCCTGCATTGTAATAAATACCGGAAGAACCGGTCTTTTGTTTTTTACAGCAAGTGTATAAGCTCCTTTGCGAAGAGGTTTTGGCTTTCTGTAGTTCCACCACATGCTCTGTTCTGGATAAATTAAAATGTAATTTCCGTCTGCAAGAAGTTTTTTTACTGCCTGAAGGAATTCATTCATTGTTCTGTGGCTTGAACTTAACGGAAGAGTGTTGCAGTTACGCATTAACATTCCGTAAAATCCTGGGAACGATGTGTAATTTCCTTCCTTTATAATGCGGAAGAATTTTCCATGTTTTGTTTTTTTATGAATTTCATCGTAAACAATTTGAATCGCAAAACTGTCAAGAGCGTTAAAATGGTTACATGTAATCATTGCTCCGCCGGTAAGCAGATCCAAATTTTCTTTGCCTTCAACAGATTTGATTATCATCTGTTTTGACTTTACCATTTTTCGAATAAAATTTCTTGCAGCTTTAAATGCAAAATAAGATTTGATTTTGCTTGAAAGTTTTTTCTGCTGGTAGTCGACTTCACCAGGTTGAATTTGTCGTGAAGGTGGATCATCTTCTACATCTTCTTCAAAACGGCCGGTTTTTTCGTATTCTTTAATTTTTGCAAGAACTGCAAGTCGCTCCGGAGATTTTTGAACGCCAGTATTTACTGTTGTTTCTGAAGATTCTACAGTTTCTTTTTTCTGTTCAAAAAGTTTCTGACGGTTAAGATAATTGTCTTCGCGGTTTGCTTCGTCGATTGCCATCTGTGCAAGACGTTCACCAGAAGCTTTGTCATTTGCACGCTGTTCGTCTGTGTATGCGTCCAGAACTGCAACAATCTGATCGTAAACAGGTGTCTGTTTTGCGTATTCCCAGAAAAATTCCTGATGGCGACAATCTCTGTAATGCCACGGTTTTGAAGTCATAATGTAATGAATGATTTTAAAATCTTTTGGCTCGAATAAAAGCTTTCCAAACATTTCGACGTTCCAGTTATTTTCGATCCAGAGAACTTTGTCTTTGCAGATTAAATTCAAATAGTCTTCATCCTGCGTTACAATAAATGAATATTCGTGAAGAAGTTTTATAAAGCGTTCAAGCAGATTTTTTTCGCGGAACTGCTTGCAGTTTATTAAAATCATTCCGGCGTTAAAGAATTTGTTGCGGCTGATTCCGAGACATTTTTCTACGTAATTTCCGTAGCATTCTTCCTGGACCATTGCCTGTTCGTTACAGGCACCGACGTAATTATCGCCCAACTCGTGATTGTACAATTCTGAAATATCGCCAAGAATAATCATATCACTGTCGATATAAAGTGCCTTGTCCAATTCTGGGAACATTTCGGAAATAAAAAGGCGGTAATATGTTGTCTTTGAATAATAGTCGCGGACATGAAGTTTGTAATTTACGCTCTTTAAATAATCTGTAACATCGTCAAATGTAATGTTGAATGTTTCGTCAGAAAGCGTGAGCGTAACTTTTTTCATTTCTTCACTCATCTTTGTGTAAAGAATATGGATGTCGTAAATATAATCTTTTGACGCATTTGCTTTTAATGAAGTAATTGCAACAATTGTGAATTTTACAAAGTTATCGTCGCAGGCAAAAAATATTGGTATTCGTTTATTGTTCATCATTTTCTTTTATTTCCTTATTAAACTTATTAATCTGATAAATATATTCAAATAAAATATCGTCAAACTGAAAGTATCTGAATATTTTATGAATCTGTGTAACCTGCCACTGCTTGATGTTTGCAACATGCGGATACGGCAAATAGAAAAGTCTCTGCGAAAAATGTCTTACAACTGTCCAACTGTGAAGGAATTTCTGGTCGTTGAATCTTTGCGGAAGAAGTTTCTTTTTTGTTGTACTGCGAATTAAAGCACTTTGATCTGCAAATACAAGTTTTTTTGTTTTAATCAATTCACGCGCTTTTTTAAAAATTCCTGTTTCCCGACATTTTTCCATATTAAATAGAAGAACACCTGCGTTTATATATCTTGGGTGAATTAAATATTTTCCGTAATGGTCATTTGCTGCAGCATATTCAACATTTGAAACATCAATATTATAGAGTAAATCAATATCACGGTTAAACAGAATATCTGCATCAAGGTACAAAAATTTTTCCGGCATTTCCGGAATTAAATCTGCAAAAAGACGAAGCAAAGTGTATGGCGAACAATAACACTGCTCGTTGGGACTTCCGCGGAATTCTGTGTTGTAAATTGAAGTTACATCAATTTTTGTTACTTCATTCTGCGGATTATATTCTTTTAAAAGATTGTCCAAAAACTTGACCTGCCTGTCAGAAATCGGAATATAATTTTCTTTTAAATCCCGTAAATCCATTGTATATATGAAAATCTTAAACGGTTCTGTTGTCTGTGTTCGCTTTACTATGGAAAGTGTGCAAGTTATTATTCCGTCAAAAACTTTGTCATTTCCACAAAAAAGTATATTTCTCATTTTTAATCCTGATTGCCGCAAATTGGAGATGACGGCGCTGTTTATTTATTAGACACATTAAATGTGCTTTGGTTGCATATTTTACTTTATTTTACAGTATTATCTTCTTTTTTTATATACTTTATTATTTCGATGTTATTCAATTTTGAACGTTCTGTCATTGCGTTAAAAACTTTATTTCGTAAATCTTCACGCTGTTCTTTTGTTGAAAGATTTTTGTCCGGATAAAACGGTCCGTCAACATAAGTTATAATTTGCGGCGACTTTGAAAACTTGCGCTTGCGGTATACATTTGTAAAGCAAAAAGTCGGAACTTCATATTGAACCGGATACCGGAACGAAAGAGATGTAAACGGTCTGATTTTTGTGTAAAACGGCCAGATGTGCGCTTCGGGATAAATTGTAATTACTTTTTTCTGGCGTACACGGGTTTCGATACATTTTAAAAAGTTGTGCGTAGATTCCATGTCGTCGGGAAGAGGAATTGCACCAAGGCTCGGAGTTATTGCTCCTAAAACCGGCATAGAAATATTATTCGGATGAACGATTACATGAACGCTTTTGGGAACAGAAACCATTGTCGGAATAAGAGCATCACACATATTGTGCGTATGATTTCCGTAAAGAAAAAATGCAGTTTTTTTTGCCTGCTTGATTAATTTTCGGTTTACAATTTTATGTCTGTATGCAAGTTTTAAATAACAAAACGCAATCGGAAATGCAAAAATTCTGTACCAGAAAAAACGCGTAAACTTTTTCCAAATTGAATTGTAAACGTATTTGTATTCAGCACCGATTTTGCGAGGCTTTATGTTATCAAAGGCAAACTCGTCATTAAGTTCGTCTTTATAATAAATAACTTTTTGTTTTAGTTTCATTAGTTTATTCTATCTTTTAAAGGAAAAATTTTCAATATATAAAAAAGATTGTGAAAAATAAATGCAATATACTTTATATTAGTTTAGGATAATTCATCTTTCCATTAAAAATTCTCATTATCCAAACATTATTTTTTTCTTCTGTTTCATCAATTAAATATAGAGCAACATAATTTCTATGAAATATGAATCTATGATATCCTTCTGCTTGCAATCTGGCGTCAAAACTTAACGGATACATATACGGATTATCTGAAATATTTACTTTTTCTTCCAAAAACTCTTCAAGAATTCTACTGGCAGCTTTTGGATTTTTTAATTCTTCTGAAATGTAAGTTACAATATCATCCAAATCTTTTTCCGCTTTACTAGTAATATGAACATTATAAGCCATGTTTTTCCTTGATTCTTGAAACAGCATCTTCTACGGAAGAATATCTTTTATTTTTAATATCGTCTTTTGCTTCTTCTAGTTTTCCGTAAATATTACTTAAATAAAGGGCTTTTTCATATGTTTCCATACTCATTAAAACCATATCACCATAACCGTTTTTTGTAATAAAAATTGGTTCATTTTTTTCATGACAAATTGCTGAAATTTCCGCTGTTTTTTTTAAATCTCTGATAGGCATAATTTGTGGCATAGGCAACCTCCTTGTGGTTCTATTATACCACGAATTAGGGCTTTTTGCAAAGATTATATTTTATTCAATCAACAAGCATTTCTTTTATTACATTTTTTACTTCTGTGATTTCTTTTTGTTTTATTGAACCAAGCTTTTTTACCAATCAGAATTAGTGATTATTTGAGATTTAAAATTATCTTTTATTTTGAATTAAAACCTTTTTTATATAATCTGTTGTATTTTTGTTTAATTTTACTTCTTGAGCATAATTTTCAAATTGATTTACTACAGTTGTGATTTCTTAAATTGTTCTTTGTATATTCCGGGTTATCTTCAAGACCATAGTCACCGTTTTTTTAAACATTATCAAATTGCATTAACCAAATCTGTTAAATTCTTTATATAAATTTAATCTTGACGTCACTCTGACTTTCATTATAAACTTGATTTATGAAAAACCTATTTGGTTACGAAATTATACAAACACTTGGACAGGGCAAAACCGGAACAGCATATCTTGTTGAAAAAAATAATTCGCAGTTTGTCTTAAAAAAAATGAATGAACAAACAGAAGATCCCCAAAAGACAGTTGAAATTTTTAACGGCGAAAAATATTGTTACGAGCGCATGTCAAAAATAGGCAAAGGAATTCCAAAACTTTTTGAATTTGATGAAAAAAATCATTTTCTTGTAAAAGAATATATTCAGGGAGAAACTGCCGCAACTCTTGCAACCCACGATGCATTCTGCAAAGACGGACTTACAGAAAATCATTTCAGGCAAATTCTTGATATGAGCAGGCGGTTTAAAAAAGTCGGAATTCACGTTGACTACTTTCCGACAAATTTTATTTACACAAACAGCGGCGAACTTTATTGCATTGACTACGAATGCTACGATTACAACAGCGAATGGGATTTTGAACACTGGGGAATTTATTACTGGCTAAACAAAGACGGAATGCGTGACCATCTTGAAAAAGGCGGAACGTCAAAACTAAACAAACCCGGAACATTCAAACCATTCGACAAACCTTTTGAAGAACTTAAAAAGCGCGTAATGGAGTTGGTGTAAAAAAATACAATTACTTTAAATTCTCAAATTCCTGCACGGTTATTGCTGTATCAAACCCTCCGATATATTTATCGAGTTCCTCATGGCGATTAATTCCTGTATAATTTAAACTTGAATTTTCATAGCAACGAAATTTGAAAATTGCATCGTTCATAACAGGGCCGTTAAAAACATTTAAGCTAACAAGTAACTCAAAATCTTTTACGGTAAGACCTGTTACTTTTTTAAAGAGTTCAGGTTCAAGTTGGGTAATAACATCTCTTAAGCAAAATTCTCTAAAGTCTGTTAAATACATAAAAACCGGAACCCGTGTTGCAAATTTAATCAATTTTTCCTGAATTTGTTTTCGCTTGCTTTTATACTCCTTTTCTTCTTCGGAAAGTTCTCTTTTTTCTTCCTGAGTCATTTTGCCGTCTTTTTCTTTCTTTGCTTTTTTTACACTTTCACTTTTATTAATTATTGTTTCTATCTCGCTGTTAAGATTTCTAAAACCTTCTATTCTCATTAACGCAGCCATTGCTTCAGGATTTGCCATAAGGCGAGCTAAAGTTTCATTATCAACATTGACAAGCAGAGCACTTTCCCAGCGTTTGGCAAGAAGTGTTGCAGATGTTCCACTCATTGCAATGTCAAGAATTTCACTTGCAGAAATCTGTTTCATTGTTGAGCCGTCATACGCTAGAACTGGAAGAAATGAAATAAATTCTTCAACAAGTTTCTGTGGATTATCTTTTAATGGATCTGTATTCAAGTTGCGGCTATAATCGCTGATTTGTTTTAATGCACGGTCCAGCGCAAAGTCAAAAACATAACACTCCCGTTTCATAATGACGGACTGCCCCAGTTCATTTTTTATTTCCCAGGGACTCTGTACACGGAATGCACTTTGAAAATAGGTTTCAGGGCTTTTCAAATTACAGAGCATAAAAATTCCCGTCCAGGGTTTTACAGTTACACCAGTCATTAATTTACCACAGGAAAGGGTAATTGTTTTTGTAACCAGAGGATTATCCATTTTTTCCTGTACCGGTTCAAGAGCTTCAGATCCAATTCCTGCTCCGGTTCCTGCACAGACAATTATTTTGTAGTCATGAAAAAATACATTCTGTTTTTCTTTAAGAAGATTCGCCATCGCAAAACAGGATGCAACTCCAGGTAGTAACCATACTGTATGAGAAAGAACATTCAGTAAACGCGTATCGCTGAACGGCATAGGAGGCTTTTTATTTGAACCAAGTTTTAAGTCATCTATTGTTGACGGAAGATAAGCCCCGCGAATTAAATCCAACCATTTTTGAACGTGTTCCTTCAATTTGAATTGAGCATCTTCTCCTGTTCCGTCAGCACTAAAGAATTTATTCAGATCAAATTCATTGAATTCCCCACCTTTTGCTATTTCTTTAATGCTGTCAGGAATCTGATATGTCATCATAACCATACGTGGAAGAGCTGCATATGGATTAGGAGCATTTTTGTTTATTTCAACATTGAATATAGTTTCAGGCCAAATTTCTTTTGCTCTTTGTTCATCAGAATAAGTCCAGCTGTAAATTTGTTCTTCAATAAATTCACCGCTATTCAATGCACGGAATGGAGTTCCACTTAAAAACAAATATCGTTTTGTTGAAATAGGAAGAGAAGTTTCATTCTGAACATTGCCGGCTTCTTCCCTGTTATATTTTTCTGAATCAAAACCATCGAGATTCTCTTCATCTTCCTGTTCAAAAAGTTTTTTTGCATTTTCACGCCATGCTCCAAAGTGATATTCGTCAAAAATAACCAAGTCCCAATATGTTGTATGAACCCATTCATTGCGTGCTTTTATACCGCCATTTTCATTTGTTCCCAAAAAATCCTGAAAACTTCCAAAACAAACAATTGGTTTATTTTTATCACAGTCTTCATAAGACATTCCATTACGGCTTACGAACTGCCAATCTTCAAAATAAACATGATTTTGAAGGTCTTCCTGCCATGCAGTCTGAACAGCCGGCTTAAATGTAAGAACAAGAACTCTTTTACAATTCATTTTTTTTGCAAGCAGATAAGAAGCAAATGTTTTTCCAAAACGCATTTTACAATTCCATAGGAATTTGGGAACAAATGATTTTGGTAAAATTGATTTATTTTTTTCGTTTTCGATTTGTTCAAAATAAGAATATGTTTTATCAACTGCAGCTTTCTGTTCCGGACGCGGTTCAAAAGTTGCACCTCTAAGTTTTAAATTCAAATTCTTAAGTTTAACAGCAGTTATTGCATTTTTTAATTTATCAACACTGCATCGATACCATTCACTCTGTTTATTGTCTTCTGTACGAACCGGATTAATTCCCCAATATTTCAAAACATTGTGAACCTCGTGATCCATAAATACTGAGCCGTCATTTCGAATGGCACTTTCTATATATTCAACTTTCCATGATTCTCCGGGAGTAAGAGTCGGGTAATGCTCCTTCATGCGGATTTCAATAGGACGCTCTGTATAACCGATTTTAAGCATTCCCGGAAAACGAGAATCTGAGTAAGCATAAATAATTGGTTTTGATTTTGGTCTAGGTGGAAAAAACTCTTGTTTTGACATAAATTACTCCATAAAAATGATATTTTGATTGACAACTGGTACTATTTGTATTAAATTTTGAATAGATAATATAAAATGGAGGCAAATTATGAGCACTGTTTCAACAAATATCAGGATAGATTCCAGTGTAAAAAAACAGGCTACAGAAATTTTTAACGGACTCGGAATGTCACTTTCTGAAGCCGTAAATATTTTTTGCAGACAGGCGATTTTGAGACGGGGACTTCCATTTAAAGTAGAATATCCTCCTAAAGAAAAAGAAGTTGAATACAAACCTACAAAAGAATTACTCTTGGCAGTTGCAGAATCCAATGACATAATTGCCCATCCAGAAAAATATAAAGGATATGACAATCTTGATAAGATGTGGAAAGATCTGGAAGTTATAAAAAAGATGGAATAAAATTGATTCTGACACTTGTCGATACAGGAACGCACAGCGATTTGTTTGGAAAATAAAGTCACGAACTTACTCCATTGGACGGATCATTGATTCGATAAACTTGATTTCTTCTTCAGAAAGTTCATACTTTTTATAAAGTTGTGTGTCTATTTCTGGAATTGATTTTGTCCAGTCTATATCAGAAGAAGATGTAAAGTCTTGAAGAGGAACAAAAGAATATGTGCTCTGAGTCATATTTTTCCCTTTTCTAGCTCCAACAAGCGCTCTGAAAAACTTTGTTTCCATATATTTCTGAGCATTTTCAGTTTCTTCTTTATTATTAAATGGTCCAATTCTTAAAAATGTTTCCGTACAAGCTGTATTAGGCTCTCCTATTTCAGACCTTCCAATAATTCTTGCAGGAACAGGATAACCAATTGAACCTGCTGCACCATCTGCTTTTGATATATAAAGTCTGTACTTTTTTATTTCCTCAAAATTACGATTGATTGTAGCTTTGGGAAAAGATAAATATGTTCTCGATTTTTCTTTTATACCAAGTATCCTAACAGAATCACCTGATGCCGTTTTAGAAACAAGAAATTCTTCTTTAAAATTATACGGATTTCGAGGACTAACAATTGTAGAAAAACTAACTTCTTTTTTATTCAATACCTTCCGAATAACACTAATAATTTCATTTTGTCTGATAAAAACATCTGAACCATTTTCAAGAAGAGGTCTTTCAAACATTGTTATATTGCCATCTGTTGAATGGGAATAAACTTTGCATAATCCTTTTTTATCCCTGCTCCATAAGAAATAACAGACACCACCTTCAATTGCAACACTAGGAAAACAATCCCCTGAGTTACCAAAATCATGTAATTCTAAAATTCTATTATCGTTAAGCATTGTTTCTCTAAAACTATCTAAACCTTTTCCTCCTACAAACCATCTTGCAGGTATTATCATGGATAAATATCTTGGATTTAATTTTTTTGCACTATTAACAAAATATTGATAAATAGGAGTAGCACTTGATCCAGTACCTCCACCGTCTCTCATTTGGTACGGTGGGTTCCCAATAATTACATCGAATTTCATATTTTCTAATTCTCCAGGAATTGCATTGTGAATAAACTGATAGGCATGCGTTTCAAGACCTTGTCTTTGTTCTTCACCATATTCTTTTTGACTGGCACCGCAATGAAGACATTTTCCGTTTATCCATAAATGTTTTGCCGGCTTGTAAAAAATATTTCCTTCAGGGTTTTCAAATTCTGTTACGCTGTATTTTCCGCTTGCATCTTTTGAACAATAAACGCTTCTTCTGGAAAGCAGACTTGTAAGTTCGGTTATGGCAATCGCAAATAATTGTTTCTTAAAAATATGGGTAACTCTTTCCTGTAAATCAGGTATTTCTTTTTCCAGCCCTACAAGAAGGCGTTTTGCAATTTCACGAAGAAAAACACCGCTTTTACATGCTGGATCAAAAAACTTTGCATTTTTATCAGAAAAGATTTCTTGCGGTAACATATCCAGCATTGCATTTGCAACTTCTGGCGGAGTAAATACTTCATCGTTGCTTAAATTTGCCAAACAACTTAAAACGTCAGGATTATAAGAGGATTTCTCTGTCTGTTTTTGTTCATCAAAAATTACATCTTTCATTCCTGGTCTCCTACTTCAAGAAAATTGCATATTGGAAATTCTTTTATAGGTTTAGGAATTAATTCTTTAGAAACAGGATCCGGCATCCAGTAATCTTTATCCTGCAGTGAATTATCAAATAGATCAGGCGTAGATTTCCTAATATCTTCTTTTGCCAAAAGAACGTCCAATCGAAAATCACGGCGTTTAACCATTCCGGGTTGAACAAATGACCATTCTGCAAAAACAATCGGCTGCTCCAAGTCTTTTTGGTTTTTATCCACTTGTTTTAACGTGAGCGCGTTCCCGCAAAGAATATTTTTTGAAAGAATAAATTTAATACAATTTTCCAGTTCCGCCGGAATTTCTTTTTTTATAGTTTGTTTATAAAATTTTTTATATTGGAGAAATAAACGTTCACGACATTCTTTTGCGTTGTCTGCCAGCAATTCTACGCCGTAAATACTTGAAACAGCCAAAAAAGAATACTGTTCAAAATCATTTAAATTTTTCCTGTAAAGCCGTTTAACTGATCTTAATTTGCGGCCGAGAATTTCTGCTAAAAAATTCCCGTTTCCACAGGCAGGCTCCAAAAAACGACTTTCTATACGATTGCATTCATCCTGAACCAAATCACACATAGCTTTTACTTCACGTTCTGCAGTAAAGACTTCACCGTGATTTGCCACACGGGTACGAGATTTTACTTGAATATTATCACACTGTTTTTCCGTTATTTTCTTGGTTTTAGACATAGACATTCATTGTAATATAGTTAATTCTAAACGTTTTTAACGTGAATTTCAATATCCTAATTCTAGTATTCACTGTATTCTCGTAAAAGTATTATTTAATTCGATGTCACAATGAAGGTATGAATAACATTAGAGAATTATTTATAAAAAATTTAAAATACTTAAGAAAACAAAAAGGAATAAACCAATTAACCTTGAGCACCGAAATTGGAAAAGGTGTAAACTATATCAGCAATATAGAAACAGGAATAGTTTTTCCTCCTCCAGAAACAATAGATGAAATTGCAGAAGTTTTAAAAATAGATTCATCACAACTTTTTGCAGAAGATTCTTCACCTCAAAATGTGATTGAACAAACTCGTGATGAATTGGCAGAAATCATAGCAGAAAAAGTTACAAACACTATAAGAACAACAATAAAAATGCATGTAAAAAGCGAAGTAACTAAGGCATTGAAGGAAATTTAGGCTAATTGAAAATATTCGGCATTTCATACGTCCCACTCCCCCTAACAAATCTGATACCCCTTCCTTGACTTTATATACCGTTTAGTATATAGTATACCGCATGGTATATAACGACATTGATAATAAAGAAAGAATTACACGTATTGCAACTGAATTGTTTGCTTATAAAGGATACAACGCGGTTTCTGTTCAGGAAGTCTGCGAAAAAGCAAAAGTTACAAAACCAACTTTGTATTATTATTTTACAAACAAAAAAGGACTTCTGGAATATATTACAGATACTTACGGTAACGAATTGATTTCTTCTATTAAAGAGAGTCTTGTTTACGAACACGATTTTATCAAATCGCTTACAAAAGTTTTAAAAAGCGAAATTCAGTTTGCAAAGCAAAATAAAGATTATTTTTCGCTTCATCTGTCGCTTTTAAACAGTCCTGAAGATTCCGAAGAACGCGAAGTTTATAAAAAAAAGATTTATAAAATCAGAAATATTTATAAGGAATTTTTTATTCTGTCTGCAAATGAATTCGGAAATATGCGTTCAAAAGAAATTCTTTACAGCGAAATGTTTCACAATATTGTAATTTCTACTTCAATGATGATTGCAAAAAGACAGATTCCTGATGATGAAAAAACAATTTATCAGATAATTCACAGTGCAGTTTACGGATTTGCAGATTAACCGGATAGGAGAAACAACATGAATTTATATCAAAAAGAAATTTTTTCTGACAAAATATTTTACCATGTTTATCCGCTTGGATTGGGGAACTGTCCAAAGCAGAATAATTTTACACAATGTGCGGGAAACTTTTTTGAAACTTTTGCCGGTGATTTGGACAGAATAAAAAAACTTGGCTGCAACGCAATTTATCTGGGACCAATTTTTGAATCTACAAAACACGGTTATGACACAATCGATTATTATCACGTTGACAGACGGCTCGGCAACAATGAAAAGTTCAAAGCGTTTGTTGAATGTGCGCATCAAAAAGGATTTTCTATAATTCTTGATGCAGTTTTTAACCACACCGGAAGAGATTTTTTTGCATTCAAAGATTTGCAGAAGAATGGATTCAATTCTGAATTCAAAGACTGGTACTTGAACATAAATTTTTCAAACAAAAGTCCGTACGGCGATAATTTTTCTTATGAAGGCTGGGCAGGCTGTTACGATTTAATAAAACTGAATTTGAAAAACTGTGATGTTAAAAATCATATTTTTGGCGCAGTTAAATTCTGGATTGAAGAATTCAAAATTGACGGCCTACGTTTTGATGCGGCAGATGTTCTTGATAAAACTTTTATAGAAGAAATTTCACAGTTTACAAGAAATTTAAAAGAAAACTTTTGGCTTATGGGAGAAGTTGTTCACGGAAATTACAACGACTGGGTTTCCTGCAACCGACTTGATTCTGTTACAAACTATCAGCTGTACCGTTCTATTTTTGCAAGCGTTGACCAGAATAATTTTTTTGACATTTCATATAATTTAAAACGCGAATTCGATAGTTCTTCGGGATGTTACAAATTTGCGCCTCTTTACAATTTTTTGGACAACCACGACATAGACAGAGTTGCATCCGTTATCAAAAATCCAAAAGACGATTTGTATATGATTTACGCACTTTTGTTTACAGTCCCGGGAATTCCTTCAATATACTACGGAAGTGAATTTGCACTTTACGGAAAACGAAATAATTCCGGAGATGAAGATTTGCGTCCAGCCCTTATGCCGTTTGCAGAACCAAAAGCAGATTTGATTCCTCAATTTGATGCAGGTTTTTTAGCAGATGCAATTTCGCACTTTGCAAAAATCAGAATGAGCTCAAATGCAATTCAAAAAGGAAATTATGTTGAACTGCTTGTTAAAAATGAACAGTTTGTTTTTGAAAGAAATTTTTACGATGACCAGAATAACTTAAAAGAAAAAGTTATCGCAATTTTCAACAATTCCTCAAAAGAAGAAACAATTTCTGTTCTGCCAAAAGATTTTCAGAATTACAAAGACATGATTTCCGGCGCAAATTACAACCCTAACGATTTACAAAATTTAACCCTGTCTGCAAAAAGCGTTATGATTTTAAGAAACTGTTAAAACCATTTGTAAATACTTTTACTTTTCCGCAGAAATTGCTGAATTAATTTTTTTTACTGCAGCCAACTGGTTAAAATAAATTCCAATCCAAATAAGTATGTAATTAAAAATAAATACGCCGGCCTGAATAAAAACTGCGCTCAACTTATGCGGAATAAAATAGCAGAACCAGGCAATCACAATATATGCAGAAAAAATAATTGTAAAGTGAACGACTGTTGCTCTTGTGAGGCTCCACGAATCAATCTTAAAGCTCTCATTTGCAGCAGCATATACAAAACCAAATACCGTCAGTAAAACATATTCTATAACTACAGCTTTTACTTCAGAACCATATACGTTTATCATTGCAGGTGCAGTCGGAATAAATTCCTCACTTCCGTTTATTACACAAATTATTAATGCAATTATAGAAGATATAGAAATTAAAATTGCACCCACCAACATTCCGTGAATAAAAATTCTCTTGAATATCTGTTTCATTTTTTTCTCCTATAAATATTATTTTAAACCAAGCGAAGTGCAGATTTTTTTTACATACCTGCGCGAAACAAAAGTCCGTTCGCCGTTCTTAAAATGAAGACCGATTGTTCCAGTTAAGCTCATATCAAATTTTTCTACAAAATCAAAATTCACTATTTCTGAATTTGAGATGCGTATAAATTTGTCTGAACCCAACTGCGGAATAAGTTCTTCAATTTCGTAAAGTCTTTGCTTAATTTCAAAAATTGCATCTTTTGTCTGGGCATACACTTTTTTATTTACACTGTAGATGCACATTATTTGCGAAGGCAAAAGTTTTACTGCAAAATCTTTGTCATAACCGCAAAGTCGTAACGGAACAAAATCATTTTCAATCAATTCTTTAAGCCGTGAAATTTCGCTTGTTACACTCTGCGCATGAATCTCTGCAAACGGAACCTGTAACGATTCGTCCAAAATAATAGAAGTTTTCATATCTAAAAATAGTTTCGGCATCCGAGCACAAGCACTTGAAATCCCTGACCGGAAAATTTATTTTTTGTTGAAGGAATATATCCACCGCCACCATATTCAACTAAAAATGAAAAATTATTTTTGATTAGAAATTCAAAGCCACCACCAAAAGAAAATTCAATAAAAACAGGATTTTCAAATATTCCATTTTGGCTTGTAGAAAAAAGCATTCCTCCAACCTGAGCAAAACCATACGAAATAACAGAAGTATTTCCCAAATCGATTTTTGCTCCCAATTGAATTTTGTCAGCAACCGAAAATCCTCCGCCATACAATTCAGTTTTATGAAGCCCCAGACCCTCTACCAAAATATAATTTCTTACAACAAAATTTCCCGGCGAAATCGTAACTCCAAATTCTGTACCACCGGACGAGCGCAGACTGTCTGCCCTCCAAATTCCACCAAATGAAAAACGTTTTAAATCATTTTCCTGAGCAAATAAAATCTGAGCCGAAAAAATAAACACCGCCGTAAATAAAATAAAAAATTTCTTTTTCATACTTCCCCCTGAAATACATAAAATAAATTATGCATTCAGTATACAGGGAATTTTAAAGGTCGCAATATTTTTTGAGATAACTGGTTGTATTTTGTGACAAGTGGTTAACAGATTCCGCATTTACTCCAGGATTGTTATTTCTACACGGCGGTTCAGGGCTTTTCCTTCGGGAGTTGAATTGTCGGCGATCGGTTTTGTTCCTCCGCTACCTTTGCAGATAAACTTCTGCGCAGGAATTCCTCTTTGGACAAGTGCCTCGGCTATTGCATGTGCACGCTCTTTTGAAAGTTTCATTTCACCGCTTGCAAAACCTACACTTGCCGTATGTCCTTCTACCAAAAACATCTGTTCACGCGCCTGTTTCAAAACCTGCGCAATCTGGTCAAGCCGCTCTTCTTCTCCGGGTAAAAGCTGCGCGCTGTCGGGTTTGAACTGCAAATTCTTTATCGTAAGACGCAGCCCGGCCGGCGTTTCGTCTACAGTCATATTCTTTGACACAGAAGATTCTATTTTGGGTTTTGTGCGGCCGGGTTGTTTTGTACCTGAAGTTCCTGCAGAAGAAGAGCCGTCGACAGCGCTGTCTGTACCATCGGATGCGCCTTTAGATTTACCGCCGGAACTTTTTTTACCACCGCTGCTGCTTTCAGACCCCTTATTCGCAGCCGCATCTTTCACATCTGCAATGCGTGCAAGAGAGCGAATAAGACCGTCCCTGTCTACCGCCGGCGGATAATGTGTAAACAATGAAATTGTTCCTTTAAAAGAAATTTTGTTCCCGTCTGCATATTCAAAAGTTTCGTCAACCGCATCTCTCACAACAAGCGCATTTCCTGTAGCCGCACTTACGAACATTGTTGCACTGTGACTTCCGAATGCAGATTTGAGTTGTGCATCGCCTGCAAAATCAATATAAGAAATTCCGTAACGCGTTGCCCACTTTGCAGAAAGAACAAAAACTTTTTCTCCGTTAAACACATCGTCACGCAGATACTGGTACTCTACATAAATGGGCATTTTTGTAACGGTGCCTTTGTTGAGAGGATCGACTGCGCGTTCAGCCTTTGCCTGCCATTTGTCGCCTGGGCGAATTTTTTGTTTTGTAAAAGTAGGAAAACTTCTGAAGCTTGGGTATCCGTTGTCTTCTATCATTACAAGTTCACCGTCAGAAGTAATTCTGAATGAAGACGGAATTGACTCGTTGATTCCCATTTTTACATCGTGGGAATTTCTTTTTGTCGCTTCGATAATATAAAAACTTCCATCGTAGTAAGTGTCGCCGGGAGCAGCATATTCAGGAGAAGATGACTGTGCAATAAACGAACGCACTTCGCGGCTTACAAGACCCGTGTACCGCCCGTTATCGTAACGACGCAAATCTGTTCGCTCAACCAGCATGTAGCTTCCGTTACCATGATAACGCAATTCGGTACTTTGCGTCTGCGGCTGGCTCTGTGAAAAACAAAATAATTCTGTTGCAAAAAATGCGGTTAATAAAACAAATCTTCTTAAATATACTCTCATACTATTTTATCGGTCGGGGGCGCTGTTCAATTTACAAAAACATCAGACAGAATGCCTGTTAGTTTTGCAATTGCTATTCCGTAATTTGTCATTGGGATTCCAACTTTTTTTGCGGCGGCCTGTCTTTGCAGAACATATTCGCGGTTAAACATGCATGCACCACAGTGAATTATCAAACTGTAGCGTGCACTTCCGTCGCTGTTCACAAGTGATGAAGGAAAATCTGTTCCGCGTACAAAATCTATTTTTACACTGGGACATTTTTTTTTGAGCAGGGCCGGAATTTTTTCGCGCCCGATATCTTCTTTCTGCGGAACATGCGTACACGCTTCTGCAATAAGTATGCGGCTTTCGGAACACAAATTGTCAAGAGCAGCAGCACCTTTTATAAAATCATCTATGTTTCCTTTTTCGGCCGCCATTAAAATTGAAAAAGATGTAAGCTTACTTTCCTTTGGACACAACTCATGCACTTTTGAAAAAAGCTGCGAGTCGGTTATAATCAGTTGCGGTGCTTTACACAAAGAAGAAAGCGTCTGTTTCAAAGTGTCACCGCTACATGAAACAACAATGCATTTTTTGTCGAGCAGTTCGCGCATTACACGTACCTGCGGAAGAATAAGCCGTCCCTTCGGAGCCTGAATATTCTGCGGCATTACAAGAAGAACCGTATCATTTTTTTTGCACAAACCGTGCGTTAACGCAAACTCTTCTTCATGACCGTGATGCGTGGCTTCACCGATTTTTTTTACAAGTTCGGAAAGGCCTTTTTTTGTTACCGCGCTGAACAGAACAGGTTCAGTTTGTGTAACCGAAAAGATTCTTTTCTTCGCGTCTTCAATTTCTTTGCTGTCTGCGCAATCTGTTTTGGTAAGAACACAAATCAGTTTCTTTCCTTTACAGAGTATTTTTTTTACCCAGTCAAAATTTGTTTCTTCGCAGGAAAATACCGCAAGCACAACATCGCTTTTGTCCAGAACCTGCAGTGTCTTTTCTTCGCGCAGTACGCCAAGTTCACCGTCATCGCAAAAACCGGCTGTATCTGTAAATAAGACCGCGCCGGTTCCGGGAAGTTCCATGGCTTTTCTTACGGGATCGGTCGTTGTTCCCTTTTTGTCAGAAACAATCGAAAAGTTCTGGTCCGCAATTGCATTCAGCAAAGAAGATTTGCCGCTGTTTGTGCGCCCGAAAATTCCTATAGCAATTCTCATCGAATCCGGTGTCTGCATTTTTTCGTCCTCCTTCGCGCATTTTAACTGTCATTAACAAACATACATAAAAACGCTTTTTTTACTAAGTTTCAATAAATGTTAAAATGCTTCCAGTCAGCCGGTGAATCCCAAAACCGGGCCATATGGCCCTTGATGTGACTTTTGCAGTGAAACCATAGAATGTCGCTTCGAAACAACTAAAAGTCAAATCATTTCGTGATTCTCCGTCCTCCTTCACGCATTTTAACTTCATTAACAAATAAATCTCTATATGTATTGTTCCTTAAAATCTGAAGTCGCGCTTACCGAAGGCCTCTTCACGAATGTAAGTTTTTGCGCGCTCACGAATTTTTTCGTCAGGAATTTTATTCAGCTCGCATTCAATCAATTTTTCACCAAGCACTTTTGTTTTGTCACAGGCATAATCTTCAAGATATTCCTTCAGTGTCATAAGCGCATTCGGGTGACAGCAGTTTGCAATCTGACCTGATTTTACCAACTGCATAAAACGGTCACCGGTTCGCCCTGCCCTGTAACAGGCTGTACAAAAACTCGGAACATACCCCAGTTCCATAAGCCATGCAACAACTTCATCAAGGGAACGCGTGTCGCTTACGTCAAACTGTGTTGTGTCACCGGGTCGTTCACTTTCGCAGTAACCGCCAACACTTGTTCTTGAACCGCCCGAAATTTGGGAAACTCCTAGTTCAAGAATTTTTTCCCTTGTATTCTGTGACTCGCGCGTAGAAACAATCATTCCCGTATATGGAACAGCAATTCTTATTACCGCAACAATTTTTGCAAACGTTTCATCATCAATTGCATCGGGAAAAGACGCAGGATCAATTCCGTCTGCTGCGCGTATTCTTGGAACACTTATCGTATGCGGACCAACACCCTTTGCGGCTTCGAGATGTTCGGCATGCATTAAAAGGCCTGTAAAATCATAGCGGTAAAGATTCAGTCCAAAAAGTACTCCTATTCCAACATCATCTATTCCGGCTTCCATTGCACGGTCCATTGCCTGTGTGTGCCAGTCGTAGTCACTTTTTGGTCCGGCCGGATGCAGCGTTTTGTAGGCAGCACGGTTGTATGTTTCCTGAAAAAGAATGTATGTTCCGATTCCCGCATCCTTAAGCATTTTGTATTCTTCGTGTGTAGTTGCCGCTATGTTTACATTCACGCGTCTTATCGCACCATTTTTGTGCTTTACGGAATAAATTGTATTTATGCTTTCAAGAATATATTCAATCGGATTGTTTACAGGATCTTCACCTGCTTCGAGTGCAAGCCGCTTGTGTCCCAAATCCTGCAGTGCAATTGTCTCACGGTATATTTCTTCCTGCGTCAATTTCTTGCGGCCTATGTGTTTGTTGTGAACATGATAAGGGCAGTAAGTGCACGAGTTAATGCAATAATTAGAAAGATAAAGCGGCGCAAAAAGAACAATTCTGTTTCCGTAAAAACGCAGCTTGATTTTTTTTGCCAGTGCCTTTATTTCGTCATTCAGCTGGGGAATATCGCAGTCCAAAAGAACAGCAGCCTCGCGGTGACTTATTCCCTTACAGAGCGCGGCTTTTTCAAGAATAGATTTTATCAAAGGCGCGTCACTTTTGTGTTTTGCAGAATAATTCAGCGTATCAAGAATTTCTTCATCATTTATAAAATCTTCTGCACGTGCAGACTTAACATCATACATTTTTATTTAACGCTCCTGTATTTATCAGGCGGAATATAATTTCCCACTTCACTGACAATCTCGTATCCAATCCCCGAAATTTTATTTTTTAACAGTGCAAGATTTTCCGCAGCTTCGTCACCGTCATGTTTTTTATTATTATACAGTTCATATTTTTGTCGCGCATAAAGAGGAGAAACATTCGGCATAATTACATTTGCACCCGAAAGAATTCCGTCTTCATGACCTGTGCTGCTTAAAGTTGCAAGAGCAGTTGTTGCCGGAATAAGCGCATTGGGAAAAATCGTGCGCAACAGTGAAATCAAAAAAAGTGTAAGTTCTGTACTTCCGGCTGCAAAATGTGCAAACGGTGTGTCCCTGTGCGGAATAAAAGGACCAATGCCAATCATCTGCGGATTCAGATCCTGAAGAAACATAATGTCATCGGCCAGATTCTGCACTGTCTGAAAAGGGGAGCCGACCATAAAACCCGAGCCGGTCTGAAACCCAAGCGACTTTAAATTAAAAAGACATTCTTTTCTTGCAGAGAGTTTCTGTTCCTTCGGGTGAAGACACTCATAATGTTTTGGACTGGCAGTTTCATGCCGTAAAAGATAGCGGTCGGCTCCGGCTTCTTTCCACGCACGGAATGTTTTGTAAGGCCGTTCGCCCAAAGAAAGTGTCACTGCACAGTCAGGATGTGCAATCTTTATTTTTTCAATTAATCCGCAGACGCGTTCTTCGCTAAAGGCAGCATCTTCACCGCCCTGAAGAACAAATGTTTTAAAACCAAGCGCGTTGCTTTTGTTACAGCATTCCAGAATCTCTTCGTCTGTCAGCCTATATCTTTGTGCAAAAGAATTCTGCGCGCGTATTCCGCAGTAGTAACAGTTTCTGACGCAACAGTTTGTAACTTCAATAAGAGCGCGCAAAAAAATTTTCTTTCCGTAACAGTCATCGCAGAGCGCGCGGGCTTTTTTTTGCAAATCCACACGGTATTCACTGCGATGTTCAATAAGTTCAATTATACTATTTTTGTCCAGCAATTTTTTGCGCGCCAAACAAGTTTATTTTGCAGCCGATGTATCTTTGTATGCAAATTCAGAAATTGACTGGAGTTCATTTACAGTCGCACCGAATTTTTCTGCAACAGCGTATACACTTATTCTTACAGGATTTCCCAAAGAATCATTTTTGTAAATTTCGCGTGTGCAGAGAACATTTGAAGCATTGTAAGTCTGAACTTCGCTCAAAGCCCCGGACTCGTCGTAACGGTAAACGTGCTTTTTTACAAAACTATCTGTCTCGTCAAATTCTTCGATTGAAGAAACCGTTACTGCATCAAGCCATGTATACACTTTTTTAAGAGAAAGGCTTCCGTCTGCAAAATACTGTTTTTCTTCTGCAGGTTTGCCGTTTTCGCCAAGAATTGTGATTATGCGTGAAAGAAGTTTTCCTTCACCGTCATAAAAACTTTCAGTAACTTTTGCGTCTTCGTATTTGTAAATTGTTTTTGAAGCAAGAGTTCCGTCTTCCTTGTATTCTGACTCGCTCTTTATTTTACCGTCGCTCTGGTATTCAATCTGGGTTTTGCAGATAACAACACCGTCGGCACCTGAATAAACTGATTCTACCAGATTGCGGCTTACGTCATACTTATATGTAATTTTGTCTACAAGTTCATCGCGTGCAGTGTAAGTTGCACTTTCAGAAACAAGACCGTCGGCACTGTAAACATGAACATGCTTTTCGTTTACAGAGCGAAAGTAGTCACCGAATTTTGACGTTACATTGTAGTCCGTTTTTGTATAGGAAGAAATGCTTCCTTTAGGCGTAAACGAACCTGAATCCAAAGCAAATGCGGCCGTTACAGCCGTAAAAAGCGCGAATGCAAGAATACTCTTTTTCATATTTCCTCCAAAAAAGCTGCAAAATCAATTCAACTTAAATTATAGCGTATTTTTTACAAATTAACCACTTATATTTTCGGAAGTACGCGGGCTTATGTTGACCAATATCTTCAATACTTTTAAAATCAGTGAATGGATTTTTTTGAACTGAATGCATTTTTGGCCCTTAAAGAAACACTTCATTTTGCAAAAGCCGCGCAAATTGTCAACTTAAGCCCTTCTGCCCTGAGCCGCCTTGTTGGAAGACTTGAAGAAGAAACAGGCGCCGTACTTTTTGACCGCAACAACCGTGAAGTAATTCTTACCACGGCCGGAATGAAATTTGCTGAATTTGCAGAATCCTGCGTTAACGGACAGCGTGAATTAATGGAAGATTTTTCAAAAAAAACCGATGAACCCGGCGGAACCCTGCATGTTTTTGCAAGCGTTACGGCCTGTTACTCAATAATGCCGCCATTTATAAGACATTTGTCCGAAAAATATCCCGCAATCCACCTTTCTGTAGAAACAGGAGACCCGGCTCTTGCAATGAATACGGTAAGGGAAGGACGTGCCGAACTCGCGGTTGCCGCCATTCCGTCTGCCGCATGTGCCGAATTTGACTGCATTTCTGTTCTGACAAGCCCGCTCGTGTTTGCCGCAAGTGCAACAGGTCCCTACACCACCGTAAGCGGAAGCCCGCAGGATATTGTTTCATCAGTGCCGCTTATTTTACCAAAGGCCGGCCTGGCCCGGCAGCGGTTTGACTCCTGGACAAAAAGCCGCAACGTTAAGCCGGTAATCGCCGCAGAAACAGAAGGAAACGAAGCCGTTATGGCACTTGCCGCGCTTGGTTTGGGCATAGGACTTGTTCCGCGCATAGTTTTGGAAAACGGCCCTTACCGCGAAGGATTTATTTCGCACAGTGCAGGAAACGCGCTGGGTTACTACGACATAGGTTTTATTCAAAAGACACAGATAAGCGGCTCAGAAAAACTCAAAAGAATGCGCCTCGCCGTAACAGACATTCTTCACAACACACCGTGGACTCAGGAATTTGCGCGTTAAGAATCTAAACCGTTCCAGCGACAGTACGGCCGCCCCACTCATGTGAATTGCGCCGCTCACGCTCCATAACAGCGTCAAAATCTGCCTGCGGGCTGCAGTTTTCTTCTATTTGAAGTGCAGTTTTATGCAGACGATTTATACATTCAGACTTGTCCTTGTAGCCAAGCTTTGACTTTTCTATTGCGTCACCAAGAATACGTATACTTTCGTCATAAATACGCAGCGGAACAGGAAAAGGATGGCCGTCTTTTCCGCCGTGTGCAAAACTGAATCTGGCCGGGTCCGAAAAGCGCGACGGCGTTCCGTTTATGACTTCGCTTACAAGTGTAAGAGACTGAAGTGTGCGCGGTCCAAGCCCCGGAGTAAGAAGCAGGCTTTCAAAATCAGAAGGCTCGCTTTCATAAGCCGCTGCAAGAACACCTCCAAGCCTTTTTAAGTCAACATCCTGTGCTTTTACATCGTGGTGCGAAGGCATTATACAGTTGCGTGAACCGTCTTCTTCGCTAAAGGCAAGTTCCCCTGCAAAAGCATCTGTTTTTTCAATAAGTTTTACTTCCCGTAAAATTCTGTCAGGATTTTCTTTGGAAAGATTCAGTATAGAATTTCTTGTAGAGCCTGCATTTGTATCTGTAAGATTCAGAATAAGACCGCGATTTTCCCCGGTAACACCCGTGTGCGGTTCTTCTACAAAAGACTTGAGGTTCTGCGAACACCAGTGGTAGCGCCGCGCAGTTTTCTGTTCAGTATTCATTCCCTGCTGAACAACGGCCCAGTCTCCTTCATCAGAAAGAATAAAATTGTGCTGGTAAAGCTGGAATCCATCCTGAACGGCAGTACTGTCTATTTTTGCACAGAGTCTGCTTGCTTTGACAAGAGCATCGCCGTCCATTCCGGTTGCGTCACTCAGATACAAAAGTTCTTCGGATGTGCGCCTGGAATATTTACCGCGGCCACCGCAGATGCAAAGACCAAATTCCCTGGCACGTGCATTTATTCCGCGCTTTAAGGCATACATTACGCTGGTCGTTATTCCCGAAGAATGCCAGTCCATTCCCAGTACGGCCCCAAGTGACTGAAACCACAGCGGATCACTCAACCGACGCAATACTTCTTTTTTTCCATATTGAATAAGAAGAGCTTCAACTATTTGTGTTCCAAGATCGCGCATTCTGTCGGCAAGCCACTTTGGAACAGTACCGGTATGAAGCGGAAGATCTGCATGTCCTGTACGGCGGATCATTTTGTGTCTTCGTGTCTGCTTTCTATTTTGTTGACTGCACCGCTTTCGACGTATTTTTCAAGCTGAATTTCTGCGGTTTTTACATTGGTAATTACTGAAGGACCGGCAATGCAGCCTCCCTCGCAGGCCATTACTTCGATAAGGTTCGGGCAGTCCTTTGGGGGTTTGAGCTTACCGCTGTTGATCATTCCGTACATGTTGAGAGTTTTCATTCCGGCTTTGTTAAGACCGTTTATTTTTGCAGGTTTCAAAATTGAATCGTCACTGAGCCTTAGTTTTACCGCTTCAAGAACACCACCGCTTTTTGCAAAATTGCGTCCGCTTGCTGTTGGAATTATGCTTTCTTCTGCAACATCCATTTTTGGAACTTCAATTTCCTTTGCTATAAAAAGCGCTTCAATTTCTTCTATAGAAACAACATAATCCACAAGCTCATCGTCAAAACCTTCGCGTCTTTTTGCCAGACACGGGCCTACAAATACCGTTATGCAGTCGGGGTCGGCTTTCTTGGCAATTTCTGCAGTGTAGTGCATGGGACTTCTTGTTGCCGAAACGCATTCCTTAAGTGCCGGTACATGTATATTGACGGCCCTTACATATGCCGAACAGCATGAAGTCGTCATCATTTTGTCACCGCGCGCCATTCTTTCTTCAAATTCATGTGCTTCGTTTGTTGCACAGATGTCTGCACCGATTGCAACTTCCCAAACTTTGTCAAATCCTGCCTTAAGAAGAGCTGCTTCGAGCTGCCCCGGAACTGCGCGGAACTGTGCTGCTATTGAAGGAGCATACATTGCAACAATTTTTTTGCTGCCGTCCATTATGTGCTTTATTACGTCTACCAGCTGGCTTTTGTCCATCATGGCACCAAAAGGACACTCGCGCATACAGTTTCCGCAGAAAATGCATTTGTCGTAGTCAATGCTTTCGTGGCCTGACGTGTCTTTTGTAATTGCACCTACAGGACACGCTTCTTCGCACGGAACAGGAATTTTTATTATTGCGTGGTACGGGCAGTTCTGCATACAGATTCCGCAGTTAATGCAGATGTCTTCGTTGATGTGTGCACGGCGGTCTATGCTTATTGCTTTTTTGGGGCAGTTTACCATACACGGGCGTGCATAACAGGCCTGGCAGGCGTTTGTTACCATATAATGCGAACGTACACAGGCATTGCAGGCATCGTGCAGAACAGTAAGCATTGGCCACGTGGGCTTTTCGCGTTCAAGTGCTTCCTTTGCAAAAGAAGCAAGCGTTCTTTCTTCGTCGATGTTTTCTACAGACCATCCCATACGGGCAATAGTGCGCATTCTTAAGATTTCGCGGTCGTGGTAAATGCAGCATCTCATGGGCGGCTTGTTGCGGGGTGCCATTTCGCGCGGAATAAAGTGAACGCCCTCTTCGAGTTTTCCTTCCAGCTGAAGCCGTGCTATTCTTACAAGAATTTCCCGTTTGATGTTTGCAGTATTGTTGTTTATGTTAAGCAATTTGCCACTCCGTTAAAACAGTCGGTTTGTATTCAGTCCAAGTCAGCCCCATTTTTTTGAAGCTGTCTTTCCCTATTACACTATTTTAACAGAAAACGGCTTTGCTTGCTAGTTGAGACAGGCCTCGTAAATCTTTTCTATGTCGGCCGCATACAGTTTCTGCCAGCCGTTAACACAGTTACCGCCGCCGCATTCAGCCGCTTTTTTTGCCATGTCAGAAAAATGTTCACGCCCAATTCCAATTTCAGAAAGGCTTTTCTTTAACCCAAGTTTTGAATAGAAAAATTCTTCTACTTTTTCTACAGCCATTTCTGCGGCCTGATTTTTTCCTGTAGAAGGATCAATTCCGAATACATTTACGGCAAATTCGTAGAATTTCTGCGCACGACTTCCCTGTTCATCGTCATTGGCAAGAACATAACGCATCCAGCGCGGTGTAACGATGGCAAGTCCCAGTCCGTGTGTAATGTCGTAATATGCCGAAAGCTGATGTTCAACAGGATGGCAGCTCCACGGTGCCTTATTGCAGCCCGAAGTAAAACCGTTTATTGCCCACGAAGACGTCCACATAAGGTTGGCGCGGGCTTCGTAATTGTCAGGCTCTTTCATGGCAAGAGGTGCATATTTTATAACAGTTTTCATCATTCCTTCCATGCATCTGTCCAGCATAAAAAGATTCTGGTTGCGGTTAAAATAAACTTCCATAAGGTGGCTTAAAATATCGGCGGAACCGCAGGCGGTCTGGTTTGCTCCTACAGAATAGGTAAATGTCGGGTCGCAGAATGATGCCTTTGGAAAAAACAGCGGCGAACTCATGGGCGATTTTTCATTGGTCTGCATATTGCTCAAAACTGCAGTCGGATCCATTTCTGAACCTGTAGCAGAAATTGTAAGAACAGTTACAATAGGAAGAGCTTTTGTTACGGGAATCTTTTTGCTAACAATAGTCCATATATCTTCATCAGAGCAGGCACCGGCCGCAATAAATTTGGAAGCATCCATTGCAGAACCGCCGCCGGCCGCAAGACAGACATCTATTTTGTTTTTCTTGCAAATCTCAATTCCGCGCCTTACAGATTCTACCTTGGGATTGGGCTCTATTCCCGAAAGTTCATATAGTTCAAGAACGGCGCCTTTTATCTGTGCAACAATCTTGTCATAAACCCCTGTCTTTTTTATTGAACCACCGCCGTAAACCAAAAGAATGCGGCTTCCGTAAACAGAAAGTTGTGCACCAAGATTTTCTACCTGGCCTTCACCAAAAAACACTTTTGTGGGAATATCGTAAACAAATGACACTTTGCTGCCTCCAATTTGAATGTACAAATTATTCTGAAAGTATACACAAAACAGGCATCTTCTTCTTGTACAAAACGGACAATTTCTTTTTTTAAGTTAAAATAAAAATATGTTATAACCGAAGAATTTATTTTAAAAACGTTTGACATTTTTTGTGCCGTAATGTATATTATAAACAGCTTATAAAGCTGATAAAACTCTCTCCTTTAGTTCGGGAAACCGAACGTTCTGCCCCCGGAGCAATCTGGGGGCAGTTTCTTTTTATGGGGGAATGTATGAAATACGACGTAATTATCATTGGCGCCGGTCCCGGCGGTATCTTTTCGGCTTACCAGCTTGTAAACAAAAATCCTTCGCTTAAAGTAGCTGTTTTTGAAGAAGGCGCTCCCTTGCAGAACCGCAAGTGTCCAATTGACGGCGACAAGATAAAAACCTGCATAAAATGCAAGACCTGTTCAATAATGAGCGGTTTTGGCGGTGCCGGAGCCTTTTCTGACGGCAAGTACAATATTACAAACGACTTTGGCGGTACTCTTCACGAACATATCGGCAAGAAAAAAGCACTTGAACTTATGCGCTACGTAGATAGCATAAATGTTTCACACGGCGGCGCAGATACAAAAATGTATTCCACCGGCGGAACCAAATTTAAAAAAATATGCATGCAGAACAAGCTTTTCCTGCTTGACGCAAGCGTAAGGCATCTGGGCACTGACATAAACTACGTGGTTTTAAGAAACATCTTTGACGAACTCAAAGACAAGGTTCAGTTTTTCTTTAACACGCCGGTTCAGAAAATACAGGCTTCAGAAAACGGCGAATTCCGTGTATTCCACGACGGTCACGCAGATGAATGCAAATATTGCATTGTTTCTGTAGGACGCAGTGGAAGCAAATGGATGGAAACAGTATGCCGCGACCTTAAGATTCCTACCAGATCAAACAGGGTTGACCTTGGTGTGCGCGTGGAACTTCCTGCAGTTATTTTTTCACACCTTACAGACGAACTTTACGAAAGCAAAATAGTTTACCGTACAGAAAAGTTTGAAGACAATGTGCGCACTTTCTGCATGAACCCAAACGGAATTGTTGTAAACGAAAACACAAACGGAATTATCACCGTTAACGGACACAGTTTTGAAGACGACGGTAAAAAGACAGAAAACACAAACTTTGCTCTTCTTGTTTCACAGACATTTACAGAACCATTCAAAGACAGCAACGGCTACGGAGAAAGCATTGCACGCCTTTCAAACATGCTGGGTGGCGGTGTAATTGTACAGAGATTCGGTGACCTTGAACGCGGACGCAGAACAAATGCAGAACGCCTTGAAGAAAGCCGCGTACGTCCAACACTTTCTGCAAACCCGGGGGATTTAAGTCTTGTTCTTCCAAAGCGCATTCTGGACGGAATTATAGAAATGATTCACGCCTTGGACAAAATTGCGCCCGGTACAGCAAACGATGACACACTTCTCTACGGCGTTGAAGTAAAATTCTACAATATGGAAGTCGAACTGGACGAAAACCTTGAGACACGCTACAAGGGACTTTATGTCATTGGCGACGGAAGCGGCGTAACACATTCCCTTTCACACGCGTCTGCAAGCGGTGTTTTTGTTGCCGATAAAATTCTTGAACTTCTCAAAGACTAGTTGCAAGGTGTTCCAAAAGCGCGGTACAGCCTTTTAGTACATCGTCGTATGTTTTGTCAAAGTTTCCAGTATACCACGGGTCAGCAATGTCGCGCGGACAGTCGGTAAAGTCAAGCAGCAGTTTTACTTTGTCCTGCGGATCGCTGCCGGTTATGCGAAGTATATTTGCGTAATTTGCACGGTCCATTCCTATGATTAAATCGTAAGAAGAATAATCGCTTCGATTCATTTGTTCCGCGCGATGTTTGCAAACAGGAATTCCTTCTTGTCTCATTTTGGCAAGTGTTCCTGCGTGGGGCGGGTTCCCTATTTCTTCTGTACTGGTAGCCTTTGACGCTATGTAAAATTCGTTTTCGAGTCCGGCCTGTTTTACAAGATGCTTCATTACAAATTCAGCCATGGTGGAACGGCAAATATTTCCGTGACAAATAAACAGTATTTTTACCATTCGCCTATATTAGCAAATTTATCTTTTTTGGTGTAGAATGGCGGCAGAGGCAGAACATGATTTTTACACTTACAATTAATCCTTCGCTTGACTATGTTGTTGACTGCAGTAATTTTTCACTCGGAAAAGTAAACCGCACATGCTCTGAACGCATTTTTGCTGCCGGAAAAGGAATAAATGTTTCTGTTGTTCTTTCCAATCTTGGAATAAAAAATACAGCGCTTGGCTTTACGGCAGGGTTTACCGGCCGCGAGATAGAGCGCCGCCTGGATTTGATGGGGATTTGCACTGATTTTATTGAGCTTAAAGCGGGCGAGTCGCGTATTAACATAAAGCTCAGAACAACTGACGGCAACTTGCAAAATGCTGCGGCAGAAGAAACAGAGATTAACGCCCGCGGTCCGTGTATAGACGGCGGCGCGGTTGAATGTCTTTTAGAGAAACTGGCCGGCCTGTCACGCGGTGATTTTCTTGTTCTTGCAGGAAGTGTTCCGCCTTCTGTACCGCAGTCTTTCTATGCTGACTGCATGGCCGGCCTGTTAGCAAAGGAAGTGAATGTCGTGGTCGATGCCGAACAGAAGCTTTTGCTTGAGGCACTTGAGTACGGCCCTTATTTAATTAAGCCGAATCAGCATGAACTGGGCGCTCTTTTTGACACACAGATTCTTTGCAAAGAAGATGCTGTTCCGTATGCGCAGAAATTACAAAAGATGGGTGCAAAAAACGTGCTGGTTTCTTTTGCAAAGGATGGTGCGCTTTTGCTCGATGAAGCGGGTTCAGTCTGGTTTTGCAATGCTCCAAAAGGTAAATGCATTAATTCTGTGGGAGCCGGAGATTCCATGATTGCAGGCTTTCTTTGCGCAGTGTCCGAAGGTCTTAAAGGAAAAGCCGCACTTAAAAAAGCCGTATGTACAGGATCTGCCAGCGCTTTTTCTGAAACTCTAGCCACAAAAGAATCCGTAGAGGCGCTGTTCAACTCACTTGTTTAGCACTTTTTTTTGCGCTTTTGTCGGAATAACTGCCCGATATTTGAACATTCACGCATTTATATGTATAATTGAAACATGAAGTCTGTTATTCTTTTGGGCATCAAACATTGTGGCAAGTCATCACAGTCGGTCCTTCTTGGAAAAAAACTTGACCTTGATACATACGATACTGACCAGGTTATTGTCGACATGACAGGCAAAAGCGCCAGAGAAATTTATACCGAGTCTGGGGAAGAAGCGTTCAAGGCTGCTGAAGCTGCGGCATGTACGTTTGTTTCTGACAAAATTTCCGGCTGCGGAAGGAGCGCTATTATTGCAACAGGCGGCGGCATTTGCATGAACCCGGCGGCTCTGCAAATTCTGCGGCCGCTCGGAACATTCGTTTTTTTATGCGCAAAAGAAGATATTGCTTCAGAAAGAATTGTCAGAGAAATAAAGATAGATGCCGAAGGTAATCTTTGCAACCTGCCTGCCTATATTGCCAAAAGAAATCCGCGCTCAGAAAAAGACGTGCGCGATATTTTCCATGAATTTTATATTGACCGGGACAGAATGTATTCGGGCATATCTGACATTAAGGTAATAATGGACAACGCACCCAAAGCAGTAAATGCCGACCGCATCATAGCCGCCCTGCAAAAACTGGAAGCACGGGTTTAGTTCCTCCCGGCGGCTTGTAGCGCACTTTTATATGTTTTTTATCAAGATTTTGAACAAGCGTGATGAGTTCTTCTTTCTATTGGCAAAAATAAAATCGCTTGATAACGGTATGCGCTTTTCAGAACTGAAAAAAAGTTCTTGAAAGTTACGGCTACACGATGCACCAGCCGAAATCAGGCAGCAGCCATTATACATTCAGAAAAGCCGGTTGTAATCCTATTACAATACCAAAACATGAGCCGATAAAAACGGTTTATGTCAGAATGGTAAAAGATATAGTTGAATCGGAAGAAGCCAATCAGAAGGAGGAAACAAAATGAAAACTTTGGAAGAATATATGAAACTGCCTTACAAACTGGAAATTGTTCCTGATTCAGAAGAAGACGGCTTTGTTGCTTCTTATCCTGATCTCCCGGGCTGCATAACCTGCGCATCTTCAATCTCTGAAGCGGTTGCAAATGCAAACGATGCAAAAAGAGAATGGCTTTCAGCCGCAATTGAAGACGGCATAGAGATTCATGAACCGGAAGATTTGGACGAATATTCCGGCCAGTTTAAGCTGCGTCTGCCAAAAAGACTTCATAAAACACTTGCAGAAGATTCTAAAAAGGAAGGCGTTAGCATGAACCAGTACTGCGTATATCTTCTGGCAAAGAATTCTGCAGAAGAACATATCGCACTTTCAGCTGCTGCAAGATAAGTTTTCAATATTAAACCTCAGTTTAATTAACATTTTAAAGTTCCCCGGAAAACCTGCCAATATTTTAAAAAATGCTGGGATATATATAGTAAGCGTCAAACTAACCAGACATACCCGGCATCCCAATTCTTGAAAAATGGAGAAGTCAGGAAGTAAAAAGGTGCAATCAAAAATAGGACATGCCTTAATGATACTTAACGAAAAAAAGAAAAACTGACATCTCCTTTCAAATCCTCAGCGAATCCCGTAATCTTGTCGTGTAGCAGGGGTTCAGGTGATTGCGCATCATCTGCCAGCCGTCGGTGGTTACATAGACCGTAACAAAACGGGCTGCACTGCCCTGCTTGTATAACTTTTCTTCGGCAAGCTGGGTGTATTCGGCTGTGGCACATTCAAGTTCCTGCAAAGTCTTTACCTTGTGACCGAACATTCTTGAGCAGTTGATTACGTCACGCTTGTATTTTATTTCACGTTCATGGATAATTATGCCGTTCAGTCCCTGGCGGTGGCTTCTATATTCACAGTAAAATTGCTTTTTACAAGAGCGGGATCCATATGCTTTAACTGAAGCGCATTGCAGATTCCAGGCTGTTCAAGTTTGCGGCGGCTTGCCGCCCCTACACAGATTGGCATTTTTCGATTTCGGGAAGTTCAACTTTTAAAATAAAGTTATGCTTTAAGAAAACTTCAAATATTTCTTAAATTCCGGTATCTTAATGCACACATACATCAGCTTTTCCAATTCCTGATATTACCATTTTTTTTACTCCTGATAACTTATTAAATAAATCCTTTGTCAAGAAGGAAATGAGTAATTCTAAACTTAATAAAAACATGCATGTTGTCTCAAAAAACGGTCCTTTTTTTAGACAAGGCAAGCTTTCAAAATGAACGGTATCAAACAAAAAGTTTCCGGATGGAATTTACAGGAAAGCATAAAGCCGTTTTCCAAACTCACAGATGAAGATGTTATTAAAATTGTTAATTCTGCGCTTCTGAGTAACGTAAAACGAGCTACAAGTTATAAATTTGCTTTTTTTAAGTCAATTCTGGATAATCTTTTTAATGTTGACCTGAACAGCATGCCGGAATGTTTTTTAAGTTTTGATTCAATTTCCATGCGCTTTACAGAAATTTACTGGAACCTGGTTTTAAAGTTCGGGCTTTCACAGATGCCTCAAAACCAGTATGAAAAAAAAACAGTTGTAGAAACAAAACTTTTTGATTTTTGTAAAAAATACGGGTTCAACTTTCCGGACATAAGTTTTCCTTTTGAAAGTCTTAAGCCTTCCCTTCAGCTTGAAATTGCAAAAACCATTCAAAAAACTGTCGTAGAAAAAAATATACTCGGCGCATTCTGTAGTGACACAAATTTTGAATTCTATCATTTTTCAAAAGCAAAAAAATGGAACGGAATATATTTGAATCATGACGCTTTTGTTACCCTTGCAAAATACAAAAGTGACTTTGAAAAAATAAATTATTTTGAATGGATAAAATATCTCGAAAGTGTAAATACAGAAGAGCAGTCATACCAACTGGCAAAAAAACTTGACGCTTCTACTGAACGGCAAAATCTTAATCAGTATAGAAATGCACTTTTTACATTCGGGCAAACAACCTGTTTCTACTGCGGAAAGCCTCTTTCTGAAAATGCCGTTGATCATTTTATTCCATGGAGCTTTACAAAAGACGATAAAGTGTGGAATTTTGTACTTTCCTGTCCATCATGCAATTCCAAAAAGTCCAACCGTCTAACAACACAGCACTTTTTGCAGTCCATTAATCTGCGGAATCAAAAACTTTGTAATGTTGATCTTCCTGTTGTCAAGGAAGATTTCAAAACTTATACTTACTCAAAACTTGCCCTTATGTACAGCAATGCCATCTTCAACGGATTTACTCCGGACTGGCAGCCGTAAGGCAAGCTTTATGCTGCAACAACTTCGTGCAGTTGTTTTACAAACTGTATTACTGGAACAACGTTTCCTTCGAAAAGCTCACCTATAACCTTTCCCCTCTCACCTTAAAAAAAGCGAAGACCGTTAGGGCTGAGCAAATCCGTAGTGTTTAAGATTCTTTACCCCAATCAATTATATAAGCCGTTTGTTAAGTTTTTCATCAAAAGAAAATACTGGTACACCCAACACATTATGTTTTGCAATAATGAGGCAATCAACAAAATCAAGTGAATAATTTTCAAATAAATCCAAAGCATAAAGAACAGAATCTTTTTGCTCAATTTCTACTTCTAAAAGTACAGCCTTTATTGTTTTAGCTGCTTCAGGTTTTGGCATTTTGTAAACATTTCGCAAAACATAGGACACTTCGGCCAAGATTTCAACGGTTGTAAAAGATCCTTCATTTATAACAAGAGATGCTTTGTCTGCCATTTCCTGAATATCATTCAAAACATAACGGAGAATAACATTAGCATCAATCAATGTCTTCATATTTTTCTCCAAATGCTTTTGACATTACTTCATTTTCTTTTTCTATTAAAGCTGGATTTGCATACTTTGCAGCGATTCCCCTGGCACTTTTTTTTTCCTTGTCTTTTACAGGTGGTAAAGAATCAATATAGGCAGAAACAATATTGATATATTCTTCAGGCAAAGACATTATTTTTTGTTGTAAAACTGCATATGACATAAATACCTCCATCTAAATTAAATATACCACACAAAACACTTTTCGTGTAGTTTTACAACCGAAATTGCCTATTTCTACAGAACTCACGAAAATTTAAGGTGAAAGGTAAGATTTGAAAGGTGAAAAGTTTTTAAATCCCTCTCATTTCTCACCTTTCACCTCTCATCTATAACCTTTACCACAGAGCGGCAACTGTAACAAGAATTCTCGATATTCTTACACTGCATTGTTGATTTTATTTTAAATATTAGATATTATCTACATAGTATTATTGAATTTATTCAGTAATAGTCTGAAGCCGTTTTCGGATTCTTTATAACAAATTAGTTTAAAAAGGAGACATTCAATGTCATTAAAGAAATCTTATTCAAAAGACAAGAAAACCTGCAATGTCACATTTTCTGTTTCACAGGAAGCCGCTCACGGAGCCGAAAAAGTAACTATCGCCGGCGATTTTAACAGTTGGAGCAGCACAGAGACACCGCTCAAGAAAGGAAAGGACGGTTCTTTCTCTGTAAAGATTCCGCTTGAACCCGGTAAGGAATACCAGTTCAGATACCTTCTTGACGGAAAGCACTGGGAAAATGACTGGGCAGCAGACAAATATATTCCTGCTCCCTTCTCTCACACAGACAATTCTGTTGTTATCTGCTAACATAAAATAAATGGGGTATCTTTTGGTACCCCGTTTTTATTTTAAAACAAGAACGGCTGCCCTAACATTTTGGACAGCCGCGTTTTTTTTACCTATGTACCCCTGAACAAAAGTTCGGGGGGGGGTATTTGTCAGAAGCCTACTCTTACACCTACCATGACCTGGGCTCCAGTAAGGCTCCAGGTTTTTGCAAAGTCGGCACCGCTTGTGGCAACTTTTACATCAAGTTCTGCTATACGCAGGTTAAGCGCAAGACCAAACTGCTGTGAATAAACCTGATTTATGTATGAAGTACAGAAATCCAGTCCCAGAATATACAGAAGGCGCATTTCGGCAGACAGACTGTACTCGGGGAACATGCTGTACTTGGGGTCAAAGTCTTCGCCAAACGGGTTGCGTGCTGCAAGAGCAAATTTTGGTCTGAACGTAAGCCATTTTCCAAACGGCCGCCATGCTGCTTCAAGTCCCACTCTGAGCGGAGTGCAGACAGAATAGTCAGAAGCTGTTGTTCCGTTGAATTTGGCAGAATAATCTGTTGTTACTTCTGTAGAACCGCCGCTACTCATTGTGTCAAGAAGCGGTGCCATTTCGGCGGCAAATTCTGCGGTTACAGAAGACTTGTACTTAAGATGCCCCGGAATAATAGGAACATCTGCATAGGCTCCAACGTCCAGTGTGTGGAACAGCGGGAGTTCTGCCCCGAGCCCCAGTGTAAAACCACCGCTTGAAGCAATTTTGTCCTGTACTTCGGGTGACTGCATTGATTCTATCAAAGCATCGGGTCCAAGAAAAGCCATGTTTTCGTCAAACATAAGCCCTATGTCTACAAGCGAATAAATGTCTAAATTGGCAGATGCTTTGGCATCAAACAGATGTTTATCATCCATAGTTACGCTCAGCGGGACTTCTGTACGCGGCACATATACTATCGGAACATAATATGTAGGTGTTACGCGCAGTTTAAGACTTCCAAAACTGAACTTAACAGGGGCGCCGACTTCGACAAACATATCCATCTGGGTGCTCATCGTTGTTCCGAAAGTATCCGACGTATTTCCGTTGCCCAAAAACTCAAAAAGTCCCTTTCCTGTGCTTACCCTTGCAGAAGTTTTTACATCTGTAAAGACACCAGCACTAAAAAGCGGCGTGTTAAGGTTTACAAACGCTTTTGGAGAAAAGGCAAGATTCATTACGAATCCGTCTTCGCCCATTGACTGTGCATATTTTGAAAAATCTATTACCAGGTTTTCTACAAGTATGTCACCTGCACTCAATGTATTCTGGTCAACCTGTACTGTAGCATCGACACCGACTTCAAAGTAGCGGCTTGAAGGATACAGTTCTGCAAAGGCCGACGCTGCTACAAGGGCCATAGCCGTTATTACCGCAAGCTTTTTCATTTTTTACCTCCCCAAACTGTTATAGGAGTGTCGCCGTCCATCTTTATCTTAAGGCCGACATTTACCCCGATTTTTGGAGTTTCTGCCGCATCGTCTGATTTTATAAAGGCCGAACGCTTTATTGTTATTGTATTTGCCGGAAGTTCCAGCTTTACCGACGGGTGGAACGGATAAGTCGTAAGAATTCTCTTTATTTCCTCTCCCTTTATAACCATTTCTTTCTGGCCCGAGCCAATTACAGGAACATTCTTTGACAGTCCGCTTGCTTCATCTGTTATGCTAAGGCCAAGTTCTATTCCGCTTATGAATTCTTCTACATTCATCCTGTACGACATTGTAAAACTTTCAAGAGAGTCAATGTAGTCTACATATTCCTGGTATGTGGAAGCATCATCGCGGTTAAGAAGATCTTTCTGTGCGTTTGTTGTGCTCCACTCTGAATCTGCAAGTTCCATTATGTCGAGCGAAATGTCACTGCCAATTTTTATGCTTAACGGAAGAATCGCGGCCATGTCTATCTTAAGGCTGGTTGCGCTTTCTGTTGTTGTAACAGAACCTTCTGAAACATCGACCTTTGGTATCATGCTGGAATATACAGTTATTTCTGAGGCACCACCGTTGTTTGTAAGACCTATGCTGTACGTAAACTTAAGGTTGCTCGGGAAACTGCTTATAATTTGTGCAAGGCCGCCTTCGTTTGCATCAGTAAAGCTGAAGCTGTAGTTATCGTCCTTTGTGAAAGTACATTTTGATGCATCGATTGTAGATCCTGAAGCAGGCCATTCTACAGCCTTAACAGTATGGATTGGTTTAACATTACCGTTTGCGTCTGCAAAAAGATTTACAGTTTTAGTTTCTTTAGTTTCTACACCCTCTGCAGAAGTTGTAGTTGTATCGTAGCTTATGCTCACATCGCCCGAAATCCCTATTTTGCCAAGAAGATTTCCAAGTGCACTGCCGTCATCTGCCGGTGTCTGTGCATAGAAATATACAGGAAGCGAAGGTATTCTAAGTTTTTTGATGTCGTTTTCGGCAATTCCCATTCCGCCGAGCATAGTATTAAGGTCAAAGCCTTCAAGTGACTGCTCTCCGGAATATGCAAGGTCTGATGTATTGAGCACAACGCTGTCAAAGTCGTAAAGCATTGACTCGAGTTCAAAGCCAATCTTGTAGCTTGTACCCATTACAACGTCCTGCAGCTTAAGTTCGTCGTTTTCAAAAGCGGCTGTAAGCGACATGTCTACATAGTGGTCAACGGTTTTGTCCAGAGCAGAAAAATCTACTGAAGGCCATGCTGCCCACGTTTTTTCCTTGTAAGTATCGCCTGTATTTCCCGGAATAGAAATTGCAATCGCGTTAGCCCAGGTAAGATTGAATACAGCAGAAGAAAGCGTAAGGTTTATGTCTGACTGGAGCGGCAGTGTATTTACAAACCGTGCCTTTATTCCAAAACCTTCGCTTACTTCTGTAGAAAGAGTACCATCTTCCTTATGCTTGTAGTGATTACCGTCTGCAGCAAGTTCACCAAAGCCGATTGACTTTACGTAATTGAGCATTTCTGAAGGCAGTTTTACAGAACCTTTTGAACCGTCTGTCGGAAGACTGTAATTGAGTTTTTCTTTGATTACAGAATATTTGTCGCTGTTAAGGTCAATTACTACGGAATTAAGCTTTGTTATAGACGCTTCGTAGCCTATTTCAAGATCACCCGAGCACAAGTCAATTGTTGCTCCAAAAATCTCAAAATCAACGCTTCCTGTAACAGTAATTTCCTTTCCAAGCGAAAGGTCTATCTTTTTGGCTCTAAGATCAAGCTTTTTGTCAATAAACTTTGAAGAAGACTTAACATCTGCAATTGCAAGGTTTTCAAGTCCTGCGCCGTTTATGTTTATTTTTGCCGTTGCCTTAAGATTCTTCCATCCGGCCGGAAGTTCTGCAGAAAGTGCAAGGTATCCTTCACCGACTTCTGCATTTTTGAAAAGACCTTCAAGTTCTGCCAGAGAAACGCTCATATCCTTAATTGTATAGGACTCAATTCCCAAATCTGCAGAAGATTTTTCAATGCCGGTAATTACTGTAGGTGTTGTTTCAGGAGTAAGTGAAACCTTCATTGAATATGCGTGTGCATAAGAAGTGTCTGCCGGGTGGCTGCCTTCTACTGTTCCGTCTACGAAAATAAAGAAATCACCCGGAATGCCGCCCGTAACATCAAGAGGCAGCAGAAGTGTACCGCCGTCCCTTGCGTCTACGTTTGCAGAAGAAAGCGCTTTTGTCTTTGAAGTATCATCTTTTGCGTAAATTGCTGCCGAAAGACTGAATTTATAGTCATCAGAAAGAACGTTGTAATCGACTCTGGAAATGTCTATGCATATTGCCGAACCTGTCTCGTATTCGATAGTCTGCGCAGGTGAATCAACGGTTATTTTTTCTGCACCGGCTGCTCTTAATATAGAAGAAATTGATGTATTCTGCTCCATTCCTGGAGAAGGAAGACCTTCAGGAACTGCAACCATGTAACTTGTACTAAAGTTTTCAGAAACAGATTCCTTTATTTTTGAAGCCACGTCAATCTGAACAGTCTGGCTTCCTGTTTTGGTAACTTTGGGAATTGAAACTTCCTGCGTAAAGTTAAGTCCCATATCAGAACTTTTAAGGATTTCGTCCAGATTAAGGTTCTGAAGATAAGACTGAATGTCAATCGGAACTTCGTAAACCGGGTAACGGATCATGTAAGTAAGAACGTCGTTACCCTCATTGTAGTCGTAAATTCCAACCTGGGAGCCGAGCGCTTCCTGCATTTTCTTTAAAAGCGCGTCTGAACCGAAATTTTTTGACAAATCATAACTTGCTGTTCCCATATTCGCCTTGAACTGGGCGTCTGTTGCAATAGAAACTGACTGCGGAATCTGAGGATTTGTGAGTCCGCCGCAGGAAACCAGGCAGACAACCGATGATAATGCCAAAAGGATTCTGAAATTTTTCTTCATAATATCCCTCCAGTAAAGGTTTTACAGCAAAGAATCACTGTATATTTTTTACTCCAATACCCAGAAACAGGGCCTTCCCTTATATTATAACACACAGTTTGCAAAAAAAACAACATTCGCTTGCAAAGAACATACATTTTTAATAATATACACATGGGGAGCTGGTGCAAGGCCGGCTGAGAGTAGAACACGTTTGTTCTTGACCCATAAACCTGATTTGGATAATGCCAACGTAGGGAATAAAAATTATACTGTCTTTACGCGGAGTGCTATTCCGCCCGGCATGCAGAGATGTGTATAATAGAATTCTTTTATCAAGTATTTTCAAACAGGCCCATATTTTTTTTAGTGAGGCTGTTATGTTCAAGAAAGCTTTTGACAATGTAAGAAAATCCTGCCCTTTGGTTCACAACATTACAAATTATGTTACCGTAAATGATGTTGCGAATGTAATTCTTGCCTGTGGTGCAAGCCCTATTATGGCAGACGACAGAGCCGAAGTCGAAGAAATTACGTCTATATGTTCTGCACTCAACATTAACATTGGTACACTTAACGAAAGAACCATTGAGTCCATTCTTCTTGCCGGAAAAAAGGCTCAGTCACTGGGACACAAAATTGTTCTTGACCCTGTTGGCGCCGGAGCAAGTGCACTTCGTACAAACACGGCAAAAGAACTTATCCAAAATATTCAGTTCAGTGTAATACGCGGAAACATTTCTGAAATAAAAACAATCGCTTTGGGAAACGGAACAACAAAAGGTGTTGATGCCGACATAAGCGATGCAGTAACAGAAGATAATCTTGAAAAATCTGTTGCCTTTGTTAAGGAAGTTGCGCAGAAAAACAAATGCGTTGTTGCTGTAACCGGCGCTATTGACCTTGTTTCTGACGGAACAAAGTGTTTTGTTATAAGAAACGGCCGCGCAGAAATGGGCAAAATTACCGGAACAGGATGCCAGCTTAGCGGAATGACAGCGGCTTTTATTGCGGCAAATCCTGACGACACACTCACTGCCAGTGCTGCTGCTGTATGTGCAATGGGTCTTGCAGGAGAACTTGCGTGGAAAAAAATGGCAGACGGTGACGGAAACTCTACTTACAGAAACAGAATTATTGACGCAATCTGCAACATGACCGGCGATACTTTGGACGAAGGCGCAAAATATGAAATTAAATAAGTCCCTGCTGCTTTACGCAATTACAGACCGGCACTGGCTTAACGGAAAAACGCTTTATTCCCAGGTTGAACTTGCTCTCAAAGGCGGTGCAACAATGATTCAGATTCGCGAAAAAGATCTTGATGAAAATGCGTTTCTTAAAGAAGCAGAACAGATTCAGTCTTTGTGCGCAAAATATTGTGTTCCGTTTATTGTGAATGACAATGTGGAACTTGCTGTAAAAATCGGCGCAGACGGTGTTCACGTTGGGCAAAGTGACATGGCGGCAAAAGACGTTCGCGCTCTTATTGGCAAAGACAAAATTCTTGGCGTTTCTGCACAGACTGTTGAACAGGCGCTTGAGGCACAAAAATGCGGCGCCGACTATCTTGGAACAGGTGCGGTTTTTCCTACAGGTTCAAAAGATGACGCGCAGGTTCTGGGAGTGCAGACTCTTAAAGAAATATGCAGCGCGGTAAATATTCCGGTTGTGGCAATCGGCGGTATTTCTAAAGACAATATTCTTGAATTGAAAAAAAGTGGAATTGCCGGCGTTTCGGTTATAAGCGCAATTTTTGCACAGAACGATATTGTTGCGGCAACTGCAGAATTAAAATCTTTGGCGGAACAGATTGTATGATTAAAGGCTGCATCTTTGACATGGACGGTACACTTTTGGACTCGATGAAATTCTGGATCGACTGCGGAAAAAATTTTGTTCTTAAAAACAATATTGTTCCCGAAGAAGGGCTTTCGAAAAAACTTTTTTGCATGCGCCTGAATGACGGTAACGCTTATCTTCAGAAAAAGTATTTTCCTGATTCGAGTGCAGAAGAAGTCGGCAAAGGTGTAGCAGCAGAAATTGCAGATGCGTACAAATATGCAGTTGAACCCAAGAGCGGCGCGCGGGAACTTTTGGAAAGACTGTATGCTAAAAAAATCAAATGTGCACTTGCCACAGCGACCCCGCGCAATCTTTTTGAACCGGCGTTTGAAAGACTGGGACTTACCAAATATTTTTCTGTAATTTTAACATGCCCTGAACTTAACACGCACAAAGATGTTCCGCTTATATATGAAAAAGCAGCACAACTTTTGGGAACACATCCCGGCGAAACTGCGGTTTTTGAAGATGCACTTTTTGCCGCAACAACAGCTGCGCGCGCGGGTTTTTATACTGTAGGCGTTTTTGATGAACTAAGCGCAGATGATTCTTTTGAAATGAAAAAGATTTGCAATGAATACTTAAAAACGCCGGGAGACTTTGTAATATGAGTGACACTCAGAAAATGAGAACCGCGCTTTCTATTGCAGGAAGTGACTGTAGTGGAGGAGCCGGGATTCAGGCTGACTTGAAAACAATGCTAGCAAACGGTGTCTACGGAATGAGCGCAATTACTGCCCTTACTGCACAGAACACAACAGGTGTTTTTGACGTAATGAAAGTTACACCGCATTTTCTTTTTGAACAGATTAAAGCCTGCGCAGAAGATATTTTCCCCGATGCAGTCAAGACAGGAATGATTTCTTCTCCTGAACTTATTGAAGTCTGTGCAAAATGCATTAAGGAATTTGGCCTTAAGAATATTGTTGTTGACCCGGTTATGGTTGCCACAAGCGGAACCCGCCTTGTAAGTAAAGAAGCAGTGAGTGCGCTTTGTGATAATCTTTTTCCTCTGGCAGATGTTATTACACCGAATATTCCAGAAGCAGAAGTTTTGTGCGGACAAAAAATTTTGAGTGCGCGTGATATGGAAAGTGCAGCGGCTATAATTTTGAATAAATTCGGTGGCGCTGTTCTGTTAAAGGGAGGACATTCACTTAACGACGCAAATGATTTTCTGTTAACGGAACAAGGCGGCAGCTGGATTAAAGGAAAAAGAATTGATAACCCCAACACACACGGAACAGGCTGTACTCTTTCGAGTGCCATCGCCGCAAATCTTGCGAAGGGATGCGATATAAAAACCTCGGTAGAAAAAGCAAAGGTATATATTTCGCAAACCCTCGCCGCCGGGCTTAACTTGGGTAAAGGCAGCGGCCCTTTGAATCACGGGGCGGCCCTTTGAATCATGGGACGGGACTATTGAACGATTGAGCAAGTTTCAACTTGCGATTGAGTTCAATTAGTGCGCGTGAGCGCACACGTAAATAAGACAGTTGCGCAGCAACTGAAGTTTTCAAGACAACTCTATTTGAGTTGTCCTGAAATACGTTCAATTTCATTTCCATTTCCATTTTCATCATACCAGTATGTTTTTCCTGTTTTATGATCCAGCATATAGCAGCCTTTTGGAATTGAATATCTCTTTAAATTTTGGTCCTGCAAATTTACATCCTGAGGAAACCAGGTTTTATCATCTTTTATTTCACAATGAAGCTGATTTGAATTTTCCATTCTCATTCTGTAAAGTTCTTTTCCGGTTGCTTTTGAATAAACTCCGGTTTCCAGTCCTGTAAAATTATTACCGTACAAAACTCTTCCTGTTAAAAATATATTTTCTTCATTTTCTGAAACTGTACAAATTACACGGCTTTCTTCATCCTGATAATTTATTCCTGTATATTCGACTTCAAAATCAGAATTAAATGAAATTATTTTAAATAAAAATCTAGCACAAATATATTCGCTATCTTTATTTTCATAATCTTTATACCCAGCAATAGCTGCTGATAAATAATTATCTTTCATATTATAAAAGGCATTAAAATTTATCAAAAAAGAATCTGGGACAATTTTTAAATTATCATTTAAAAACTGTTTTGGAAAGAGTTTTTCATATTCAACATTACTAATATAATTTCCAGTTTCCGATAAATTAATAAGTTTAATTCCTTTCTGATTCAGAATTTCAGGATAGAAATGCTCATATTTCGAACCGATCAAATAATACTGATTATCAATAAATTGAACAGAATTTAAATTTGTTATGTATAAGTCTTCATCGATTATTTCTTTTTTTTCCAATAAATTACCATTCAAAGAAAATTTATAGACAGTCATACCCTTATTTGGAATAGATACTGTCATTCCAAATAAACACCCTTCATTGTTTTCCCATGTTCTATCGGCCACCATAGAGACTATTCTATCGTCTCTTAAAAGATATTTAACTTGCCCAGTTGGCACATTAATTTTCAATAAATTATTATTTACACCGCTTCCTGAAAGCCAGATATCCTTATCAATAACTACCATATCGTTTATTGACAATGCTCTTTCAAAACTTTTTCCATATACCTTCATTTCTTTTAACAATTCATAAGTATACACAAGTTTTTTTGTTTTTGAATTCCATACCTGAATCTGCTGTGGTAAATCCGTCGGTAAAAAAACATAATCATCTGACCATTCCAACGGCTCAAAACTTTTAAATACTTCTGAATCCGGTATGTTATCTACATTTATTATGCAACTAGAAAATGAGAAAACCGCCATAAATAGAAATATGAACTTTTGACTTTTCATCTTGAAGCCTCTTTTACTACATTTGACGTTGCAGAATAAACTTTATACTTCCATGTTTTGGACCAGAATAGAAAACCTATTGTAAAAGTTTTGTATCTGTCAAATGAACTGGAATACAAATCGTCAGGTGAAACTAAACAACCTGCAAATGTCTCGGCTCACCTTTCCCCTTTACTTCTCTGCGCTGATTACTTCGCGGTGAAGGTTTTCCAGACGGTCGGCCGCTATCTTCAAACGGTCGGTGGCGGCGTTTACCGTACTTGTCGAAGCAGAAAAGTTTTCTATACCTGCAGAGATTTGTCTTATTGTAGCGACAATCTGGTCGAAGGCAGCAGACTGCTGCTGAATTATATTCTGAATATCTGCGGCCGACTCTGCGGTTATCTCAGAAGAGCTTTTTATGTCGCTGAACTTTGACTCAAGATTTTCTGTAAGCTCGCAGCCTTCGCGTATCTTTTCTGTTCCGCTTTCAGAAGTAATTATGAGGTTATCTGACGAGTGCTGGATTTCTGTAATTCTTTCGCGAATCTGTGCTACAGAATCTGTGATTCCGGCTGCAAGACGACGCACTTCATTTGCAACGATGTGAAAGTTTTTGCCTGCGTCGCCTGCCTCTGACGCTTCGAGTTCAGCATTGAATGCAATTATTCTTGTCTGGTCTGCAATGTCATTTATTATGTTTACAATTTCCCAGATACTTTCTATTTTTTCACCGAGCGCTTTTATTCCGTTTATAGTTGCAACATTTGCCTGTGTAATTTCGTTCATTTTGTTAAGGTTTTCTTTTAGTGTTGCAAAACCTGTTTCTACATTTGCTATTGTTCGCTCAGAAATTTTTGTAACATCAGAAATTTTTGCAACAATTCCCCTTGTCTGAGCATCGTTGTCTTCCATGGTTGCAAGAATTTCTTTTACACCGGTAGACTGTTCCAACGAAGTGGATGCTGTTTCATTTGCAGTTTCTGTAAGCAACTGAACGGGACTGCTTATATTTGCACCAATTTCGCGCACTCTGTCCAAAACCGAGCGGAACATTATTATAACTCTGTTTACCAGATACATGTTGTAATAAATTTCGTTCGAGACATCTGTCGGAATCAAATCCACTGTAAAAATGTCATTTTCTATAATGTGCGTCATTGAAGTCTGAATCAATTTTGACTCATCTGAAATTCTTTTAAAGAAAGAAAATACAAGTACAGAAAGAGCACAACTGTTTACGACAATCAGAACAGCAATTCTTATAAACTGGTTTGAAGTAAGGCTCATCTTTTTTTTGGCAACAGAAACCTGAGACCATAAATCTGCAGAACCTATCTTTCCGTACGAAAAACTTTTCAAATAATAGAGAATAAATGTTACAACAAAAAGTGCTGTACATATTACAATCGGAAGAATCACATACATCACAATAGACTTTCCGAATGTAAGGCCAAAGATTTTTTTCTGCTGGACTTCATTGTCATCGATTCCCTGTGAAACAATCTGTTCTGCATAACGCGAACAAATTTTTACAGAAAACGAAAGCGCCAGAATACAGGCAATATATGTTCCGAAAAGACAGCCGAATATGCTGATTAAATTACTAAGTAAATCCAGTTTTAAAATTAATTTGTATGCCAGTGCTAAAATTATTGAACAGACAAAAAAGTAAACAAAAGTTTCTAACTGTTTTTTGAACGGATAAGACTGTATTTCCTTGAACAGCGATGTGCGTTCTTCACAGGTCATTCCGCCTTTTTTCCAGACTTCAATTTTTTGCGAAAGTTTTCGTGAAAGAAAAATATTTGTCAAAGGTGCAAAAATAATCTGTGCAACTGCAATAAGGGCAAGTGCGACAAAGAAAAAAATAAAAATTGTTTTTAAATTTGTCTGCAGAACAAATATTGAATAAAAATAAATGAACACCGATGAAAGAAGATTCGGGATTATTCCGGCCAGAAGAATTTCTTTTTCAAATGAACTCTGTTTGTTTTTCATAATCAGTTTTCTCCTGTTTTGATTTCGGGTTGAATTTTTTCGAGCTGTTCGGCTTCGCTGCAAAGTTTTTCTGCAGAATTGTTTATTGTCTGCGTAGATTCAGAGAAGCCTTCTGCTCCTGCTGCAATCTGCCTTAATGTTACGACAATCTGTTCAAACGCGGCTGTCTGCGACTGAATGATTTTTTTAATGTCTTCTGAAGCGACATCTGCTGACTCTGAAGAAGCTTTTATGTCTTCAAAGTTTGTATGCAGTTCACCGGCAATTTTTTCTCCTTCAGAAATGCGCACACTTCCGTTTTTGGAAGTATGCAGAAGTTCTTCTGACGAATGTTGTATTTCTATTATCTTGTTGCGTATTTCTTTTGTTGACTCAATCGTGCTGTTTGTAAGTCTGCGGATTTCGCTTGCAACAATATAAAAGTTCTTTCCTGCATCGCCTGCACTTGATGCTTCTATTTCTGCATTGAATGCAATTATGTTTGTCTGGTCGGCAATTGAATTTATCATAAGCGCAATGTCAGAAATTCCGGAAATCTTTTCGCCAAGAGTTTTTATTCCGTTAAGCGTTGTTTCATTTGCAACGCGAATTTCGTCAAGCTTGTGCATATTCTGTTTGAGCACATCAAATCCGTCACCAACGTCCTGCGTGGTTTTTCTTGCTACAACTGCAACCTCACCTATTTTAACTGCAATCTCGCGCGAAAGTTTGTCTGACTCTTCCATTGCCGTAAGCAGTTCTTTTATTCCCGACGACTGTTCAAGTGAAGTGACGGCAGTTTCTTTTGACACGACAGAAAGTTCACTTCCTGCTTCGACTACCTGCGCGCTTATTTCTGCACTGAACTTAAGGATATTCTGCAAAAGCTCAATTATAGAATTTGCAAGATAAATGTTGTACATAAATTCATTAGAAAGATCAGTGGGCACCATTTTTATATTGTGCATATTTCCATCGTCCATCGTTTCGAGCATTTTTCTCATCTCGTCAATCGAATTCATCATTCGTTTATAAATCAGAAGCGTAAATCCAATAAGATAAAGTATGTTAAATACACTCAGAATTACAACCTGAATCAAATTGAATTCATTTGAAAAACCGCAAAGATCAGATGCCTTCCATGCAATCAAAAGTGAAATTCCGTTTATCAAAAGCATCGGAATAATTATGTGAAACAAAACCATGTAAACAGAAGAAAGTCCGAATGTATGGCGTCTCTTTATTTCTTCTCTGTCAATTCCCTGTGCTACAATTCTGCAGCCGTAAGATGAGCAGAGTTTTTGCGCGCGCACCATTGCAAGTACAACGGCGGTAAACGCTCCCATTGCACAGCCATAAAGAGAAAGGCTTATTGATCCTTTTTGAAAATGAAACAGCCAGTCAAAAGTCGAAACCCAGAATACGGCTCCTCCTCCGAAAACAAGAAAAACCTGAAACGAAATGTACTGCGGACACGCCATTATTCTTTTCAAAAGTCCCGTACACTCGCGTTCAGTTGTTGTGTAATGTTCCCATTCATATAAATCTTCTGAAAGTCTGTGTGTAATTATTCTGTTTGTAAGAGGCGCTACAATAAAATTCAAAACAAATGTAAGTCCCAGTGCAAACAGTATTGCCGGAATACATTTTTCTTTGTCCAGACCCGACAGCGTTGCAATGTAAACTATTGTTACAAGTCCCGCAACAAGATTGGGCACAGCTCCGGCGTCAAGCATTTTCTTTTCAAAAGATTTTTCTTTTTTTATTCCGCCAGTGTCTTTCATGTTTTTGTTTTTCATAAACACCTCATTTTGTATTCAAAGAATATGCTCCGTCCCAATTTAAAGGCGGATTACTTATAAATTCCAAACACCGTTCATACATTTTTGAAGCAGACTTATCTGCAGGCAACAACTGTTGTGCACGTTCAAAATACGAAGCTGCCAAATTCCATGCGCCGTTTGTATAAAGATCCAGCGCTTTTTTATAGCACTGTACATAATCAGCGTTAAGTGCATTTTCGTCCACGCGGTAAATCTGAACGCCAACCGACTTTCCCTTTACTTTTACGGTATCAAGGTGAAGCAGATTGTATTTCCTGTTAAGTTCGTTTTTTACCGCTCCCGAAATAATTATTCCTGCTCCGTAAGATTTTGTAAGTCCTTCAAGACGTGAAGCAAGATTAACAGTGTCGCCGATTACAGTGTAGTCTGATTTTTCTGCACAACCAATACTTCCCACAATTACATCTCCATAATGTATTCCTATGCCAACATTAAAATTCATTCCTTCTGGAATAAAAAGATTGCTGCATGAAATACCCGGAACAAGTGACTGCATTTCGAGCGCCGCATCTACTGCACGCCTGGCATTGTCTTCATAGCTTACAGGTGTGCCGAACAAAGCCATTATTGCGTCTCCCATAAATTTGTCTATTGCACCGCCGTGTTTTTTTATTACCTCAACCATCTTTTTAAAATATTCGTTAAGGAAAGAAACAACGTTTTCGGGTTTGTTGCGCTCGCTTATTGAAGTAAAATTTCTTATGTCGCAGATAAGAACTGCAACTTTTCTTTTTTCATTTATGCTTTCTGCTTCTGAAGCAGCATCTTCTGTGAGTCTGTCAATTACTTCTTCGGGAACAAAACGCGAAAAAGCACGCCTGAGTCTTTGTTCAGTAAAAGATGCTCTTTTGTAATACAAAGCCTGCTCAAGAAAAATCACCGACTTTTCTACAAAAAATTCTATAAGTGAATCCATTGAATTCCCGAAAGAGCCACGTGCATTTGATGCAAGATGAATTGTTCCATTAAAATCGTTTCCGTTCAATTCAATGCATCTGTATGAACTTAATTCAAATCTGTTCTGCAGATATTCATCTTCTGACGGCAGGTTTCTTACAATGCAGTCTTCGGATTTTAATTTTTTATCTTCACGGTTAAAATCAGAAAGACAGACATTTATAAACTCTTCAAGGAAATTATTTTCTGTACAAAAACCAAATGTATAAATCTGCGGAGGATTTGTATTCAAAATCAACACTGCACAATCTGCACCAAAAACTGATGCCGCAATTTTCAACAGCCGTTCTGAAAACTCATCCAAGTCAATTGTAAACATTCCGGCTTCGTAAATTGAATTCATTATTTCGTAGCAGAGCTGTTCTTTTTTCATTGCGCGGAATGCACATTTTTTTGCCGAAGGGTGCATTTTTGTTTTCTGTACTTCAACACCTGACTCTTCATTTTCTTTCTGTTCTGTACAATATTCCTGCAGCAAAGAATTTATCATTTCCACAAGTTCAGGTATTTCATTTTCGCTTTCATAAATCTGACCGTCGGATTTTGTTGCGTAAAAAATGTCCTTCCGGTTGAGTCCGAAAAGAATTAATTTTGTTGCGCATTTTTCATAACCGTCTTTTAAAATCCTGCAGATTATTTCACCGTCTGCATCTTCAAGTCGCGTATCAAAAACTGCACAGAACGGTTCGTTTTCTACAATATAATCCAGTGCTTTTTCTCCGGTAAGTTCAACATGAATACGGCAATTGCACTGCGAAAGATGTTCCTCTATAAAGTGGGCCATTGTCTGCGATGATGCTGCAACAAGTATTTCGGGAACGTTTCTGTCTTTAAATTCCATTCAGCAACTCCTTTACGGACATAATCAGGTTTCCGCGTTCGAAGTCCGATTTTACTATATACGACTGTGCACCGCATTCAGCAACACGCTTTTTTGTATCTTCTTCGTAAACAGAAGAAATTACTATTACCGGAATATTTTTTGTTGCATCAAGACGGCGCATATTTTCTATAAGAATGTATCCATCCATACGTGGCATTTTTATATCTGTAATTACAATGTCAAAAGAGCCGGACTTAAGTTTTTCCAGCGCTTCGATTCCGTCAGAGGCTTCACAAACAGCATAACCTTCTGTTTCCAGAATCATTTTTTCTATCTGTCTGGTGGTGTGCGAGTCGTCAACTATAAGAACTGAATATTCCTTTTTTCTGTTGTCGACTTCAATTTTTTTTACTTCAAAATCTTTTATTGCATTAAGGCGGCTCATCAAATCGGGAATGTGAATTATGGGAACAATTTTATAATCTTCATCGAACACAACTCCCTGTACCGCGCGGAATTTTTTGAGTGCAGGCGGCAACGGTTTTACAAGGACTGTTATATAATTTGTAACTTCATCAACAAGGAGTCCCAGCCGTTTTCCAAGATATTCCACCACGACAATTGAACGCGATTTTTTTCTTGAATTCTGCGTGTCTGCTTTTCCAAAGAAAATGGAAGAATCGTAAACAGGAAGAAGTTCATTTCTTAAAGGAAGAAAAGTTCCATTCCTAAGCTGAATTAATTTTGACTCGCAGCAGGATACAACTTCAGAAACATAATGCGAGAACACAAGAAATTTTTTGGAAGAAGCCGTAAAGAAAAGTCCGCTCTGTGCAGCAAGTGACATTGGAAGCGAAAGTTCAAAACTTGTTCCTTTGCCGCGTTCAGAAAAAATGCGTATTCTTCCTTTAAGTTTGTCCATTTCTTTTCTAACGCCGTCAAGGCCAACGCCGCGTCCCGAAAGCGATGTCTGTTTTTCAAGTGTAGAAAATCCCGAAACAAACAAAAACTGCTGCAGCGACTTTTCATCCATTAAAGAAATTTCTTCTATTCTGGAAGGAAAAAGTGCCGCGGCTTTTTTTCTTATTTTGTCAAAGTCCAGTCCCTGTCCGTCATCAGAAACAATTATGTTTATTCTGTTTGCAACCTGTTTTGCTTCTATTGAAATTTTTCCTCTTTTGTTTTTACCAAGCTGTTCACGTACTTGCGGCGGTTCAATTCCGTGGTCAATTGAATTTCTTACGAGGTGAATTATTATTCCGGGAAGTTTTTCAAGAATAAGCTTGTCAAGTGAAATGTCTGCTGAAGGAATTTCAAAATCAATTTCTTTTCCAATGCGGGCCGCTTCTTCTTCTGCCGAGTGCCTGAGTGTGCGCATTATCATATCGAGCGGGAACATTCGCATGGAAATAATCTGTTCCTGCGTATAAAAAATCTGGCGCTCAAGCATATTCATATCTTCTTTTATAGTTTTGAACATCTGAGCATATTTTTGTTCCGCAGCGGACAACTCTTCTATTTTGCACACACTGTTCTTTAAGCGGAATTCATTTGTAATAATTTTGTCAAAACACTTAACGAGCGAGTCAACAGAACCCAGCCCTACCCTTATTGTCTGTACAGAAGAAAAATCTGTTTCATCTTCCTGTGCGGAACAGTCTGTTTCTCCTGCAAAAAAATCTGTTTCAAAATTTTCACCGAGGGAAGCAAGTTCAAGATTTTTTACAAGCGGTTCAAACTTTTCTACTTTTTCTTTTGAGTCTTTTTTTATACCGGCAATACAGTCACCCAGAATATTTGCAGCACCTGTACAAAGATATGTCAAATTGTCATCGGGTACAATATTACCGCTCTGAATTTTTTTGTAAACATCTTCAAGCGCATTCACAACTTTTTCTATGGAAGAAAAACCCATCATGCGCGAAGTTCCCTTAAGTGTGTGCAGGGTACGCAGAATGAGTTCAATAAGTTCTGAATCTGTATTCACCTTGGAAAGTTGCCGTACTGAATCTGAAAATTTATTTATGAGTTCCTGCGCTTCATCGGTATATTCGTTTAAAAATTCGCTTCTATCTATTTTCATAAGCACTCTCCGAAAGTGTAAGTTTTTTGCAAATATTTATAAAATAGGAAGGGCTGAACGATTCTGAAAGAAAATCAAATTCAGTTTTATTTGCGTCCAAATATTTCTGAAGTTTTGCCAAACACTTTTCAAAACTGCGTGACGCGTCTTTATCAAGTCCCTGTTCCTTTAACATTATTCCATTGTAAAAAAATGCAGGCCAGAAAGTGGGGCACAAAGACTGTGCAGATTCAAAATATTCTTTTGCTTCATCATAACGTTTTGCCGACTTTAACACCATCGCTATAAAATAATCCTGATAGAACTTTTTTGACATTGGAAGTGAAAGATTTCTTGCAGTAAGCTCTGCTTCAAAATAATTTTGTTTTGCAAGAAATGAATTTATTTTTTCATAGGCAGCCTTCGGATCATCACATTCTTTGCTATGATTTAAATTCTGTTGCGCAGGAATTTTCTTCTGCTTTTGGCTTTTAACAGAGGCAACGTTTACTGCATTTGAGTTTTTCAAACTGTCCGTATTCTTAATGCAGTTCGTTTCACAAACCGACGTCTGTTCGCCGGCTGTGCCTTCTGTTTTCTGAAGATAAAATACATTTCCCCAGTTTTTCTTTTCCATTCCGCGCGGAATAATCGAATCTTCTATACAGCAGATTTCACCTACAGAAAGAAAAAGAAGTCCGCCAGGAACAAGTTTTTTGCACGCGTTTTCAAGAATATGTTTTCTGAGCGGAATGTCAAAATAAATAAATGCATTTCTAATAAAAATAATATCTACCTTACCAAAAAAATCCGGCGGGTTCTGGTCCTTTAAATTATATCGTATTATATGGAAGAAAGTTTTACATTTTTGCGAAATTCTGAACTCGTCGTCGCAGAAAGTGCCGCAATCTGTTTCTTCAAGAAGATGTTTGTATTTTGAACCGTCATTATTAAACGAATACTTTTTGTATATTCCGTTTCTGAAAAACTCAAGTTCGCTGCTGTCTATGTCAGAAGCAAAAACTTCGGGAACAGCACCGCAACTTAACGCAAGCGCACAAAGCGACAACGGTTCTTCTCCTGAAGCGCAGGCACCGCTCCAGATTTTTACGCAACGTCCCTTAAACTTTGGAAAAAACTGTTCGTGCAAAAAATCAAATTGAATCTGTTCTCTGAAAAAATATGTTTCATTTACTGTCGCACAGTTTATAAGTTCATCAAATTCTTTTGTTCCGACAACAAGTTTTTGCGCATAATTTTCAAGAGTCGTTTTGTTTTCAGAAATTTTATTTTCTATATATCTTACAATATTTCTTTCGTGTACTGTGCCGATTTTTATTCCGCAGTAATCATTGATTCTGGGAATGATGACATTAGAAACTATTTCCTGCGTCATGCTTTCCTCTCCAGAAGTTCTTTTACCCTGCATCCAATCTTGTAAAGAGGAAGCTGTTCGTCAATAAACCCTGCGTCGTATGCAGCTTTTGGCATTCCGTAAACTACACATGTTTCGGCAGACTCGCCAATTGTGTAACCGCCGGCTTTTTTTATTGCACCGCAACCTTCAGCACCGTCGCTGCCCATTCCTGTCAACAAAACGGCGAGACATTCTTTTGCAAAAACATGCGCGCCACTTTCAAACATTTTGTCTACTGCTGGTCTTAAAAAATTTACAGGCGCACCTTTGTCCAGATGAATTCTGACTGTTCCACAAGCGTCGCGCACAAAAGTCAGATGACTGTCGGAAGGTGCAAAATAAGCAGTGCCTGCTCTGGGAACTTCTCCGTCGGCCGCAAGACTTACAGAAATTTCTTCTGTCTTGTCCAGCCACGAAACCATATTTTTGTCAAAAGTTGAATCAATGTGTTGTGTAATAAAAACCGGAACTCCAATACTGCCACCAAGTGAGTCCAGCAGCATCTTTAAAGTTTTTGGTCCGCCGGTAGAAACTCCAACCAGAACTGCACTGAATTTTGCACCGCCCAAATCCGGAACATTTGTTCTGATGCTGCACAATTTTCCTGAACCGCATGAACTTGTGCTACTCTTTGCATTTTTTAGATTTTTCGCGCGCAAAATTTTTTCTTTGACTTCATGAACAAATTTATTCTGTGCGCCAAGAGTCATTGACATAAAGTCGGGCTTAAGAAACTTTACATCTGCAGAACAAAACAAATCGCAGTTGTTTACAGACAAAAGCACCGTAACAGTCTGTGTCGGTTGCAAAGAACGCAAAACATCACGCATTCCCGCAAGTTCTTCATCATAAACAAGTACATCCGGTTTTTCACGCGCGAGACTCTGCTGAATTTCCTGCGCATTTGAACATACAGCTACAACAGAAAATTCTTTGTCATCAGAAAATATCTGCTTTTCTACAGAACGTATTACTGCCGAACCGTCTGCCAAAATTACACGGATCATCTGCAGGCCTCCAGAAATTTTATTGGTTCAACAAGAAGCTGCATTCCGCCGTCAAGAAAAGAACACGCAAGAATTCCGTTATTGCAAAAATAATTTTCAAGTACACCACAAAATTTCTTGGGCTCATAATCATCTTTATTCACAACACGGCACAGGGCTGACGTCAAAGCCGTAACTGTCTGATCACCACTTTTTATTTGTATTGAAGTCAATGTATGCGGACTATTCTGAAAAGTGCATTTATACAAAAGTGCTGCTTTGTCAAAATCAAATTCACAACTGCTATTCTGTTTACAAAGAGAAGCTGTAACAATTCTGTTCTTTTCGATAAGAAATTCTATTGTGTTGTATCTTAACGAAATCAATTCATCATGAGGCTTCAATATCTTTTTCTACCTTTTCTATAAACGCAAGCGGATTCAGGACAAGCACTTCTGTTCCGTCGAATTCGAAAGAACATTCGTAGTAACTCTGGCCTTCTGAATTTGAAAAATATTTTAACTTTGAATCAGCGATTGTCTGGAATTCAAGAACGTCAGTTATTCTCAAGCAAATGTGCGACTCGCTTTTTAAAACAATAAACAGTGCGGAATTTTGTTTTGCGTCCCCAAGTAAAGGTGAAGGGTCAATGACAGCATAAGGCTCACCGTAACGGTTTAATATTCCATCGATATATTCCGGAACAAACGGCAGCGAAAAAACAGGCACATTTCTTAAAATTTCTTTTACTTCTGAAGAAAGAAGCGCATATTTTTTTTGACCGGTAGTAAAAACAAACCAGGTTCTTTCTGCCATACATCTCTCCTATAAAATAGTATTTGTTAAAGCAATTACGATTGCCTTATTTTAGTATTATTCGCACGTATTTTCAAGGGAGAAAGGGCAACCTGAACGCAGACGAACTTTTTACGAATTCCTTTTTGAACAGCGTCATAAAATATGAGTCGGAATAACCTGCATAATCTGCAATTTCGCATACAGAAATTTTGCAGTTAAAGTTTTTGTAAGTCGCAGATTTTTCATCGCTGTTTACACCGCCTCGTCTTCTAAAAAAAGCGCATTTCTGTTAGAATAGAGTTATATGAACACGAATTACACTACACAGATGGACGCAGCCCGCAAGGGAATTGTTACACCCCAGATAGAAGCCGTTGCAAAAAAAGAATACATGGACGTAAACAAGCTTATGTCACTTGTTGCCCAGGGAAAAGTTGCAATTCCGGCAAACAAAAAGCACACCTGCCTTAACCCAGAAGGAATCGGAAGTATGCTCCGTACAAAGATAAACGTAAACCTTGGGGTATCGCGCGACTGCAAAGACTACGATATAGAAATGCAAAAAGTTATGAGCGCGGTTCAGCTTGGAGCCGAAGCAATCATGGATCTTTCCAGCCACGGAAACACGCAGCCGTTCAGACAGAAACTTACAGCAGAATGTCCCGCAATGATAGGAACAGTTCCGGTTTATGACAGCGTAATTCATTACCAGAGAGATCTTGCCACTCTTACTGCCAAAGATTTTATAGATGTAGTGCGCCTTCATGCACAGGACGGAGTGGACTTTGTTACCGTTCACTGCGGAATTACACGCAAGACAATTGAACAGATTAAAACCCACAAGCGCAAGATGAATATTGTAAGCCGCGGAGGAAGCCTTGTTTTTGCATGGATGAGCATGACAGGAAACGAAAATCCCTTCTACGAGTATTATGATGAAATTCTTGATATCTGCGAGGAATATGACGTTACAATTTCTTTGGGAGATGCCTGCCGCCCGGGATGTCTTGCAGATGCAACCGATGTCTGTCAGATAGAAGAACTTGTTCGCCTGGGGGAACTTACCAAGCGTGCGTGGGAACACAATGTGCAGGTTATGGTAGAAGGACCGGGCCATGTTCCGCTCGACCAGGTTGCGGCGAATATGAAAGTGCAGCAGACTATCTGTATGGGCGCGCCGTTTTATGTACTTGGCCCTCTTGTTACTGACATTGCACCCGGTTACGACCACATTACAAGCGCCATTGGAGGTGCAGTTGCGGCAATGAACGGAGCCGCCTTCCTTTGCTACGTTACTCCGGCTGAACATCTTGCCCTTCCTAATGTAGAAGATGTAAAACAGGGAATTATTGCATCACGTATTGCGGCCCATGCAGCAGATATTGCAAAGGGAATACCGCACGCACGCGATATAGATGACAAAATGGCAGATGCCAGACGAAAGCTGGACTGGGAAGCCCAGTTTGCGTGCGCGCTCGACCCCGACACAGCAAGAGCCGTTCGTGACAGCCGCAAACCCGAAGACGACCACAGCGACACATGCAGTATGTGCGGCAAATTCTGTTCGGTACGCAGCATGAACAAAGCCCTCGCCGGCGAAAACATAGATATTCTGTAAGGAAAAAAACATTTACGCTATGGGAATGCATAATATTTACGAAAACGGCCTGCGCTTTGAATGCAAAAGATGCTCTTACTGCTGCGGTCATTCCCCGGGATTTGTGTACCTTTCACAAAAAGACGTATATCTTTTAAGCCGCCATTTTAATCTTTCCCAGAAAGAATTTATAGAAAAATACTGCCGCTGCGCAAACTACTACGAAGGAAAACAGGTCGTTGCCTTAAAAGAAGAAAAAAACTACGACTGCACACTCTGGAAAAACGGCTGTACTGCTTACGAAGCAAGACCCGTTCAGTGCCGAACATATCCCTTCTGGTCATGGATGATAGCCGACCGCGAAACCTGGAATGACTGCGCCAAAGACTGCCCCGGAATAAACAATGGCCGTCTCTGGACAAAAGAAGAAATAGAAGGGCAAAAAGCAGAATACGACGCAAATATTCCAATGGAGTACCCTTTGGAAATATGCCCTAAAACAGGTGCTACTTGAAAAAAACAAAGCAAAACTCTACAATAAATAAAGTATGAGAAGCAATTTAATTGAAGAATTTATTGACAAAAAGTCTTTCGACGCCATGCAAACACTAGTTTCTACACTCAAAGACGATGAGGCAAAAGATTCAGCCGTTCAGCTGGCAAATGTTTTTGGAGCCGGTGAACCTTTCAAAAAAATAGCAAATTCAGAACCAGAAGCAGAAAAAAAGTTAATACAGAGTTTTCACAACAATCTTATACTTTTAATAGAAAAAACCTGGATAGAAAAAACCGACGAAGAGCTTAAAGCGCAGGTAAAATATCACCTCGAAGAATTCTGCCGCCAGCTTAACTCATGTTCCTACACTGCTTCCTATGCACCATTCTTCAGTATAGTAGATGATGTAGTTTACCTTATGTTCGGAAACCAGACCAAAACAGACGCCTTTGATGAATATGCACTTCGTATAGACCCTGAATTCGGAATGTTCTGGTGGTATATGCGCAATCTTCCCAAAGACACACGCTGGTCAGAGACAAAAAGCCGCATTGCAATTCTTCTGGGAATGTACTTCCTCGCCAACTACTAGGATAAAAAATGGACATCGATTCAGTATGCGCTCTTCTTCGTAAGGGTGCTAATCAGCTCGCACTGCACACAGCCGCACAAAAGAACCATGCTCTTGAATGTGTGGCTGCTTCTATTTTAAACAACCGCGAAAATATCCTTGCCGCAAACGCACGTGATGTTAACGAAGCAAGACAAAAGGGAATGACAGAAGCCCTGGTAGAACGGCTGGCTCTTGACGACAAAAAATTCAAGTCTATTCTGGACGGAATCAATACTGTTATTCAGCAGAAAGATCCTGTAGGTGAAGAAATCGCCGGCTGGACTCTCCCCAACGGACTGCAAATCCGCCAGACACGCGTTCCGCTTGGAGTAGTTGCAATAATTTACGAATCACGCCCCAACGTAACCGTAGATGCCTTTACCCTTGCCTACAAAAGCGGAAACTCAATTCTTTTAAGAGGCTCTTCATCTGCACTTGAATCAAATCTGGCTCTTTCAAAAGCAATAGAAGAAGGTTTGGCAAAAGCCGGCTCAGACGGTGTAAAACACTCGCTTTATCTTTGCCAAAGCGGCGACCATGCAGAAGTAAACCAAATTCTTGGCGCTGTAGGAAAAATCGACGTAGTTCTTCCGCGCGGTTCTGCAAAATTAATAAATCTTGTTGTACAAAATGCAAAGATTCCCGTAATTCAGACCGGAAGCGGCGTATGCCATCTTTATGTAGACGAAACAGCAGATATTTCAAGTGCGGCCCAAATTGCACTTAACGCAAAAACGCAGCGTCCGGGTGCCTGTAACGCAATAGAAACAATTCTTGTAAACAAAAAAATTGCCGGCGAATTTCTTCCTCTTCTTGCAAAAACATTTGCGGGTAAAGTTCAGATAAGAGCAGACGAAGTTTGCTATCCTATTCTGCAAGCGCAAATGTCTTCACAGGACAGCAAGCTTCTCGCGCGCGCCACAAATGAAGACTTTGGCTTTGAATTCCTTGACTATATTGTTGCAGTAAAAGCTGTAGATTCCGTAGAAGAAGCGATAGATTTTATAAACACGCACAATACAAAACACAGCGAGGCTATTGTTACAAACGACCGTTCACATGCGCGCGCTTTTCAGACAAGAGTAGATGCTGCCTGCGTCTATGTAAATGCAAGCACCCGCTTTACCGACGGCAACCAGTTTGGCTTCGGAGCAGAACTTGGAATAAGCACACAAAAGCTTCATGCACGCGGACCAATGGGGGCACAGGCTCTTACCACAACAAAATTCCTTATTGACGGAGACGGACAAATTCGATGACAATAAAAGAAGCAATTGACGGCGCAAGAAAAATTGTACTTAAAATAGGAAGCAACACACTCGTTCACAGCGACGGTTCAATCAACACAGAATTCCTTACAAGATTTGCAGACGACTGCGCGGGTCTTATCAAAAAAGGCAAACAGCTTATCATCGTTTCTTCGGGAGCACAGGTAACAGGTCTTGCAACAATAAGCGGCTGGGCACACAAGCGCGATGTCCACTACAGACAGGCACTCTGCGCCATAGGACAGGTTGAACTCATGGACAGATGGCGTCTGGCATTCCGCGACCACAACATTCACGTAGCGCAGCTTCTTTTGACAAAAGACGACTTTGAAGACGACCACCGTACGCTCAACATACGCAATACAATGTTTACGCTCGTAGACGAAAACGTAATTCCAATCATCAACGAAAATGACACAATCGCAATAGATGAAATACGCATCGGCGACAACGACAACCTAAGCGCGTTAACATCAATTCTCTGGAGTGCAGATCTGCTCATTCTGTTCAGCGACATTGACGGCGTTTACACAGACAATCCAAAAACAAACCCGCATGCAAAACTTATCGAAGAAGTAAAAAACATAAAGGAACTCAGAAGTTCAATTACTGTAGGCGCAACAAATTCATTCGGCACAGGCGGAATAGAAACAAAGATAGAAGCCGCAGAAAAAACTACCGCTTCGGGAATTCCAATGGTAATCGCAAACGGAAGCCGCCCCGCAATTCTTTCTTCACTGGCAGAAGGAACAGCCGCAGGAACACTTTTTACAACAGACGATACTTCTTTGTTCAAAATAATTACAGGAAACGACAAAACATACTGAACATGAATTTCATCTAAAAAAGATTATAAAAAGAGGTATTATATGGAAGAAATCAGTTCAATTTCTATCGGATGCATTGGCTGCGGAACAATGGGCGGCTCTATTTTCAAGGCAATTACTTCAAAATACAGCCCAAAGAATATTTACGTTACAACAAAACATCCGCAGAAGGCCGCTGACTTTGCAAAAGAAACCGGTTGCAATGCACTCGAATCCAACCTTGAACTTGCAAAAAAATGCCGCTACATCTTCCTTGCCGTCAAACCTGCTTTCATAAAGTCTGTACTTGCCGAAATAAGGGACGCCTTTACCGAAGAAAAAATCATTGTTTCAATGGCAGCAGGACTTTCCCTTTCAAAACTGGAAGCTGCCTGCAAACCAAGTGAACTTTCTGCACAGGATTCAACTTTTGTAATGCCGCATCTTGTTCGCATTATGCCCAATCTTCCTGCCGTTTACGGTGAAGCAATGACAGCAGTTTGCGCTTCTGATGATATTCCGCAGGAAGAAATTGAAACTGTAAAAGAACTTCTTTCTACAGCCGGAAAAGTCGAGCGCGTTCCCGAAAAACTCATGGACGGTGTTACAGCCATAAGCGGAAGCGGACCGGCCTATGCATTCCTTTTTATAGAAGCACTTGCCGACGCTGCTGTCAAATTCGGTTTTCCGCGGGCACAGGCCTACACTTATGCCGCACAAACACTTAAGGGCGCTGCACTAATGGCACTCGAAGATGAACGTTCCATAAGCGAACTAAAAGATGCCGTCTGCTCACCTTCAGGCACAACAATAGAAGCTGTCATCTCACTCGAACGACATGGCTTCCGCGGAACAGTAATCGACGCCGCCACCGCCGCCTACAATAAATCCGTAAACATGAATTCGTAATCATAGCATATTAAGGGGAATGATACTCCTGGAGAAGTGTTTGCTAGCGAAATTTAAAATGCGCGAAACTGGCACTTTTCCTGCATTTCTTCTACAAAAAAAATACCATAGTTATAAAATTACAAAAACTTTGACAGTCAGACGTGCACGTATTATCATAAATCATGAAGTTAAACGTCCGTACATTTTTTGCCACCGCGGTTCTTGCCACAACAATAGTATTCAGTGCCTGTCCAGCAGAAACAACAAAAGAAACAGCCGTCTCATCAATACCCGATGAATGGAAAAACCTGCGCATCTATCAGGTTATGGTAAGCGCCTTTCAGGACGGCTACCCGTCAATCGGTTACGAACAGGCATACGGCCCGTGGGACCAGACAACAGGCGGAGATTTGCGCGGAATAATAAATGCACTTCCTTACATAAAGTCACTAGGAATGAACGCAATCTGGATGACACCAATATTCGACTCCGCAGGCAAAAACGAAGAAGAACTCAATTCAACCGGTTACTACGCATATGATTATTTTAATGTAGACCAGCACTTCGGAACAAAAGACGACCTCACAGAACTTGTAGAAAAAGCACATTCCAGGGGAATATACGTAATTCTTGACGGAGTATTCGGTCACTGGAGCCAGGGCGGAATAAAAAAGAGCCCCTTCGGAAACTTGCCCAAAAGAAGCCACGGTCAGTATAAAGGCTGCGACTACCCCGAAAGCCTTGCATTTTTTAACGAAGTTGCGGCTTACTGGATAAAAAACTTTAACATAGACGGATGGAGACTTGACCAGTGTTACCAGGTTGGACTTGGTGAGCACGCAAACGGTGACGGCGACAACTGCTACACAGGAGGCCACAACTACTGGTACGAAATAAGAAAAACCGTAGAAGAAGCCGCCGCCTCAAACGGAACGTTGGGTTATATGGTAGGCGAACACTGGAACGGAAACGCCGCAATAATTCAAAAAGGTTCCGTTAACCCGGGAAGCGCAGACGGCTACGGACTCAGATCGTGCTTTGACTTTCCTGCACGATACAAAATTGTTCAGTCACTTGCAAAAGAAGAAGGCACTAATACAGGAACAACATCGCTCGGTGAGGCGGTAAGTTACTGTTTAAGTTCTGCATCGACAAAAGGCTACTCGCACCCAGACGGTGGCTACATACCAAATCTTTTTATAACAAACCACGACCTTTTTAGATTCGGAAACTTAGTAAATCGCAAATTCGGCGACGACAATACTACCGACCGTTATTTTGGACTTCACCGCGCAGCCATAGCAATACTCGCCGTTTATTCAGGTCCAATCACACTTTACTACGGAGACGAATGGGGCGCATACACCGCCGGCTACAACAAAGAAGGAGACCTTGGAGCATACAACGACAACAGTTCGCGAACGTCCGGTAAGATAGACAACTTTACAGAAAACGAACAGTCGTTAGTAGAATATACAAGCAAACTAATGAACGTTCGTTCGCAATATCCTGCTATGTGGAAAGGAAACCTGGTAACCGAAAAAAGCACTTCAGACTATTTTATAGGTAAAAAAGTGTTAAAAAACGAACGGTCGGTAGGTTTTATCATAAACAAAAGCGCAAACCCTGTGGAATACAACTTCAAAGGTACAGACTTGCTTACCGGACAAACGACCGATGGTTCGTGTCCACCCTATTCCGCAGAATTCGTGCTTTTAGATTAGTGCCAGAAGATCGTCCTTTGTCATAGACATAATATTTGCTCCTTCGCCGGAAAGTATCTCGTCGGCAAGTTCGCTCTTCTTGTTCTGAAGTTCAATAATCTTTTCTTCAATAGTGCCGGCAGCAATCAGCTTAAAGACAGAAACAGATTTAGTCTGGCCAATTCTGTGCGCTCTGTCAGTAGCCTGATTCTGCACCGCCAGGTTCCACCACGGATCGTAATGAATTACAACATCGGCACCTGTAAGGTTCAGTCCTGTTCCACCCGCCTTAAGCGAAATTAAAAATACCTGCGTGTCATCTTCGTTAAACTGCTTTACCATTTCCACGCGCTTCTTTTTTTCGGTAGAACCGGTGATTGTATAAAACGAAATACCGTTTGCCTTAAGGTCGGCCTGCAGCAGTTCCAGCATAGAAGTAAACTGAGAGAAAACAAGTATTTTGTGATTGCCTTCAATTGCGCTCTGAATAAGTTCGATGCAAGCCTCACGTTTGGCCGACTCACCGGTATAGTTTTCAAACAAAAGAGACGGGTCACAGCAGATTTGCCTGAGCCGCGTAATTTCTGCCAGAATCTGAATTTTGTTCTTTGCAAAATCATCGCCCTTCTGAGACATAATGGTTTTCTTGAGTTTAACAGCTTGTGCGTCGTAGAGTTTTTTCTGTGCATCACCAAACTGTGCAAGACGAACTTCTTCGATTTTTTCGGGAAGATCCTTAAGCACATCACTCTTGAGCCTTCGCAGAATAAAGGGAGAAACCATCTTGCGAAGATTTTCAGTTACATCGGCATCCTGGTTTTTAACAATGGGCGCTTCATAATTTTTTCTGAACGATTCATACTTGTACAAAAAGCCCGGCATAAGAAAATCAAAAATACTCCACAGTTCAGAAAGCCTGTTTTCAATCGGTGTTCCCGTAAGCGCAATTTTGTGAACAGCCGTAATCGTTTTTACCGACTTTGAATTTGCGGTGGAATGATTTTTTATATACTGAGCCTCGTCAATTACCGCGTAGAAAAACTCCTTATCCTCATATTCAGCAACGTCGCGCTTAAGCAAATCGTATGAAGTAACAAGCACGTCAAAATCTTTGTACGAAGAAATAATTTTTGCGCGCTCCGGTACAGTACCAAAAACTGCAGCGACTTTCATGCCTGGCGCAAACTTTGAAAACTCATTTATCCAGTTGAACAAAAGCGATGAAGGGCAAATTATAAGAGATGTTCCGCTTTGGCCGTTTTCTTTTTCTGCAAGCAAAACCGAAATAGTCTGGAGCGTTTTTCCAAGTCCCATATCGTCGGCAAGAATTCCGCCAAAGTTATATGCCCCTATTGTACGCAGCCACTTATGTCCGTAAATCTGATACTCGCGCATTGTTGAACGCAGTTCAGGCGAAATTTCAAAATCTGACTCGTCAACAGTTTTGAATTCCTTAATAAGATTCTTAAAATTCTTGTCGCGCTCGGTGTACATATTTTCATTTGACTCAAGCATGCCGTCAAGATAAAGTGCACGGTAAGCAGGAATTTTAATTTTTCCGCGAAGAAATTCTTTTTGTGTAATATCAAGCGTGTCGGTAATTTCTTTAAGACGCTGAATATTTTCATCGCCGGTATTTATAAAATCTCCGTTCGTTAACCGAATGTACTTTTTCTTTTTTTTCATTCCCGAAAGAATTTCATAAAGTTCTTCCTGGTTAAGTTCAGAAGAAGAAACAGAAAAATCAAGCAGCCCGCTTTTAAGGGAAACACCTGTCGCAAGCTTAATCTTCTGCCGTATTTTCTGAGAAGAAAAAGATTCAGACATCATAACGTCGCCTAAAGACTTAAGTTCTGAAAGGCCCCGATTAAGCAAATCAAAAATTTTTTCTTCATCGTCAGTAAAAAGAATCTGCAGCTCAGAGTTGCTCTGGTCAAAATATTTCTGCAGAAGACAAAGCGCTCCCGACTCAGACTGCTTATCGCGAAAGTCTTTTACAGGCATATGAAAAAATGCATCTGTTATTTTATACTCATCGTCACCGTAATAAATTTTCGCATCACAAAAAACTTCGGGGCCGTCTTTGTCCAAAAAGAATTTCATTTTTGCAGGCGGCGGAAGAACTTTCTGCACTACTTCGAGCTCGCTTTCATCTACATCTACAAAGTCCCGCAGCCACGGAAGAACGTGGTTCATAAAGTGCGTAAAATTTTTGCGCCCTATTCCAAAACCCCAGCACCTGTTTGAGTCGGCAAGTTTTTCCAGAACCGAAATTTTTTTATTGTCTTCTGCGTTAACCCTGCACAGCGTATACGGATTTTCATCTATAAAATATTTAGTAGAAGCACCGTAAATAAATTCAGGAAGTTGGCCTGTAACACCAATGCGTTCAAGTTCCCCAGAAAAATCATTTTTGATTACATCAGCCTGTGCTTCAAGTCTGGGCATTCTTTCTTCAAGCGCAATCTCTACCGTTTCACTGCCGCGTCTGTTTTTTGCCGTAAAATAAACTTTGGAACCAAAAGAAATATCAAAAAAATCATCAAGGCGTTTTCCAAAAAGAACAAATCGTCCCTTGATTTTTTCATAGCCCAGTTCAACATAAGTTGAATCCATCATGTCCATTTTTGATTTTTCATCAAGTACAATTTTTTTTGCAAAGTCAAAATATTTCTGTGACAGTTCATCAAATTCAGCATTCTTTATGTCAAAGTTTACATTCTTTCCCAACGTAAAAGAAACGCCGCCCTGCACGCTTTCAAAAAATTCAGAAAGTTTTCTAAGAACATACATGCGTGAACTTCCGATTTTAAAAGACGCGTAAAGAATATCATTGTCATATTCAAGATAAGGAACAAAACTATACACTTCTTTTTTTTCTATACTTTTTTCTGTAGCCGGAACATCATTCTGCTTTTGAATCATATCCATCAATTCCAAAGCGGAACTGTCTGTTTCGTCACCGGGATTTTCTTTTCTTAAACGTTCACCCGCAAGCATCAGAAGAGCAGTTGTACATTTACACGGAATTACCATATTGTAATGCATGTGCCAACGCGCAACATACTGTTTGCATTCAGGACACTTGCATTCAATCTCAGAAATTTCTTCGTTGGAAAATTCAATTCTTACAGGATAGAAATGTGCCCCAACCTGAACATGAGCTTCTGCAGTTCCCTGATCGAATTGAGTCGTGACGGTTTCCAAAATTATTTGTTTATTTTCAATAAGCTTTTTTGCGTCATCACACTGTTTCTTAAAAAACGAAAGATGCTGCGTCATGACTTCCATGTCAAAATAGTGGTAGCCGTCTGCCGTTGTAATAAAGTTTTCAAAAGGGTAAACTTCTTCTTCTGAAGGCAAATCTTTTTCTTCTTCTATTTCTTCACCAAAAGTATCAATTTTGTTTTTCTGGCTGTAATATGCCGAACCCAAAAAATCGCGAATATTTTTTTGCGCAGGTGTTTCTTCTTCAAAAAAAGTCATAAGCCGTTCCCTTGCAAAAAAAACGGCAGCGGCATGTTTACACGGAAGATTGTAAGGACATGTACAGGTAGACACCCAGTTTCCCGGCCCGATTCTTCGCAGCACCACGCGGTACATGTAAGTTCCGGCAACATTTGCGTAACATTCATCGTAGGTATTGTGAATAACGTTCACCTTACCGCCATCATAATATGCTTTTCCTGAATTAAGTACTTTTTCACTAAAACGGCTTTTCCAGTCGCCCAAATTCAAATCAAAATTATTCACGTGCAAATTATATTCCAAATGAAAAAAAACGTCATCATAACAAAGGACAATAATGGCTTTTTTTCAAAGGCAGAATAGAGATTTTATAAACCAATATTTGTTACACAACTGGCAACAAGGGAAGACAATTTGTAACAATAAGAACCAGCGAATGTAAAAATGCTCCCAGTCCGCCCGGTGAAGTCCAAAACCGGTTTTTCAACAAAGTATGAATTCATACTTTGTTGAAATTACTTGACGTGATTTTTGCATAGAAACTATCGTTTGTCGCTTCGCGACAGCAAAAAATCAAGTCATTTCGTCCTCCCCCGTGCTCCTTCGCGCATTTTAACTTTCGTTAAGATATGTCTTTTTAAACTAGAGTCTTCCCATTTTATATCCAACAGCAGTTATTTATAAACTGCGTCTTTCCACACAGACCTTCTTCTAGACAAAACGACCGTTCGTTAACAATCGCCTTTTGCCTAACGAACGATCGTTTTTTTTTATTTAACTATCGGCCATTAATTACCGAACGATAGTTATAATCGCTAAATTCCGCTAACTAACGTTCGATAAAATACATTCGTATTGTTATTTCTTTTTCTCAAAATAACTGTCAAAATCATCATTTGACTCAGTTTTTGTACGCTGTTCAAACTCCTCACACTCATCAACATTTGCCCTCTTAAGGCTGTCAATATCAATGTCGTCAAGAGAGTATTCCGGCATAATCAGTGCTGCAACAATATAAACAAACACGCATGGAAAAAACCCGGTAAAAAGTGTCACCAAAGCAACAATAAATCTTACTATCGTAGGATCAATTCCCAAATATTCCGCCACACCGCCGCAAACACCGAACAACATTCTGTTTCTTGATTTACAAAGTTTTTTGTTGTTTTTCATTATATTTCCCTCACATTAATGTCAACGTTTCCCATTCCACAGTTTACCGAAAAATGATTGTCCAGTCTAACCTGAGCAAAATCTTTCATAACACCGGCTTTTCTTTGTCCGTTGAATTTGATTGAACCAAGCCCGACTTTTGAATCAATTGAAACCTTTTTTGGATCGCCTTTAAGTACAAGTTTAACATTTCCCATTCCGCAGTCAATATTGCAGAGTTCACCGAACTTACCTGAAATTTCGGCATTACCCATTCCACAGCGGATGTCTGCACGCTTTGCTTCTATTGAACCCAACGCTGCGTTTGCACAACCAACATCTATATAAAACATACCGCAACTGAATTCAACATCGCGTCCAATAAGATTTGCAGCACCAAGCCTAAGCTTGAATGAGTCCAGCACTGCCCCATACGGAATTGTAATCAGTACACGCGGTTTTGTTGCAACACTTCTGCTGTGATTCCAGAAACGTCCGCTTATGCTTGGCTTACATTCAATTCTTAAATTTCCGTCACCGCCAAGAGAACAGTCCACTGCCGAAGAATCAACGCCGCGTGCTTCAAGGCTGAATTTTGTTCCGCCAATAAAGCGTATGTCTGCTGCACTAAGTGATGCCGTTACTGATTTTACTGAAACTGTCTCAAACGAATAGAATACGCGCTCACATTCCCCAGAGCCATGTTCCGCGCCAGAACCAAAAAAACCTTCGTCTGATTTTCCTTCGCTTTTCTTTGCATTCTCTTTTTTTTCGGGAACGCACGCAAACTTTTCTTTAATCGATTCCGCCAACTTTTCGGGCGAACCAAGTTCATCAATTGCTTTCTGATCATCTTCGGCTTCGTCAAAAAAGCTTCTGTAATAATCGAGCGCCTCTTTCTGTTCAGTGGCAGGCAAAGCCAAAATGCAGTTTTCCAACTGTTTAAGATACTCTTCTTTGTTCATATACTCCCCTGTAAAAATTATTCTGTTCCCATAAGAATGTGGTCTACTTTGGTTTTGTATTCAGCCCATTCCCGCCTGTAATTGTCCAGCAGCATTGCACCGCCGACTGTTATTTTATAGTAGCGTCTGTTTCGTCCCTGAAAAGCCTGGTCATAGGTTTCAAGACACTCATCTTTCTGAAGCCGCCTTAAAACCGGGTAAAGCGTACTTTCAGAAACATCCATTACAGAGCGCACGTCCTGCGTAATTTTATAGCCGTAAGAACCATCCGCACCCTCCTTTTGTACAACGGACAGAACAACAGCGTCCAAAAGCGAAGCGCCCATACTGAACGTCATTGTTGCACCTCTCTTATATAATATTATACGAAATATAATATTATATTTTCTAAATGTCAAGTAAATTTAAAAAAATTAGTGAAAGGAAATGTGCCCAGTTCCAACCCACACCCCCTTGACCACCCTGTTAAGAATATTATATAATATCCAATACAAACGGGCCATTAGCTCAGTCGGTTAGAGCAGAGGACTCATAATCCTTTGGTCCTAGGTTCAAGTCCTAGATGGCCCACATCAAAAAAAGCATCTGTTTAACTACAGGTGCTTTTTTCATTTTAAATGAATTTTCAGTCTGGAAAGACTAGGACTTGAAGCGCAATGAGCGCGCGGCAGGTGCCGCGAAAAGGCGACACGATGTCGCCGTCAGCGAATGAAGCCGGCCTGTAGTGAGCAGACAGGACGTCTGCGAACGGAAGGCAAGTCCTAGATGACGCCATGCGCGAAAGCGCATATGTTAATCCTTTCCTCTCGGCAAACGGAACGAAGTGACGTATGGCCCACATCAAAAAAAGCATCTGTTTAACTACAGGTGCTTTTTTAATTTTAAATGAATTTTCAGTCTGGAAAAAGTTGTCCATACTTTAATACTTCTGGTTTAGCCATTAAAAATCCCGTACTTGAACAACTTGAAAGAAATATTGTTAGAATAAATAAGGGGCGAAGTTTCTTCTTACTTAAAGTCATATAGAATTCTCCTCTAAACAGCCGCGCATAGCACCTGTCAACATAACGTAGGCTTGTGCTGCAACTTGCGTTAAGGAGCCGAAGGCGACCTGTCCGCACGAAGCCGGAGTTATATGATTTATTTCTTTTGCAACTTCTTTTCCAAAACTTTTTCGAGTTTCTTAAAGTCATTACATCTTTTCTTAAGCATACTGCTGCAATTCGGTTTTTGAACCAAATAGTAAAGTTTATTTGCCTTTCTTACGATTGCTTCCTGGTTTTTACGGCACCACTTGATTTCTTTGATGCAAAGTTTCTTGTAATTTGCTTGAGCCAGAGAATCTTTCGGGGATGGTTTTAAATTTATCTTAGTAATAAACTGGTCATCAATCGGAACCATATTGTTGAAATTTAAGACACTGATAACTTTCTCGCCGTCAAAAATACGGGCAAAATCTACATCGTTTTTCTGAGTCTTATGTTTTTCTTTTGCAGAATCAAGAGGAACGCAATATTTATGTTCATCACAAATTATAACAATTCCAATAAACGGACGTCTGCTTTTATGAATCTAAGGAGAAACAGATTGAACTCTGTCATCTGCATTGTGTAAATCCCGGATGTATTTCATATCCATAAAGTATAGATTTAGGCGTTGTTGTTCCATTTTGTTTTCCTTATTACAATAAAAAAAGCCGTAGCAGTAAAACTGAACTACGGCCTTATTGGCTCCACTTATCGGTAGGACTCACCGCTTTTAAAGTTCCCACTCACAGTAGGGTTCACTGCTTTTAAAGATTCCACTTAGGGTAGGACTCACCACTGTTTGTAATATACTATAAAATTTGTCAGAAATCAAGTTGATTATAAAAAACTCAAGTCTATTTTTTTCTTCATAGGTGTAGTTTCCGGTAACTGTATATTCAGCTCCGTCATAAGAAAATGTCCATATCCAATCAAAGGTAACAGGAAGAGAAGTTACATAATTTGAACTTCTTGTAACGCTTTTTGATTCTCCTGCTTTACAAGTTCCTAAAATCGATTGGTCAGTTCCTGTAAGAATTTTAGTAAATTATAGATACTGGCTTGACTTCCTTAGAAATTGAAATGGAACTCAAGATTGTTAAAGCAATTGAAAGATTAAGGAAAAAGATTAAAGATGAAATCTTTAAATTGAACCGCTCTTAGATGCAAAGGGCGGTCTTTTGTTTTTAAAGGGGTTTTGTTTCTTTTTGAAGATTGATTGTCCGTGTTTTCTGATTCTTTCTTCGTAACGGAAAAGAACTTTCTTAAAAATGCGACATCGTCCACGTAACGTAGGCTTGTGCTGCACGCCGAACCTGCGTAGTCGGCCGCCACTAACGGTGGGGCGTGTCCGCACGAAAACTGAGTTAGCTGATTCTATTTTCTATACTCCTTAATCATTTCTTTTATTATTTCCTGTATATCTTTATTAACATATTTAGCCATTTCTACAAGTTGATCATACCATGGAATTTCATTTTCTTCCCATTCAATATCAATTCTTCTTATTTCTTTTGTGGCAACATGTGAATAATTTTCTGGATAAGCCCAATAGCATTTTTTACAAACATTTCTATCTTTTTCATTTTTCCAATTAGGACAATGTTCACAAGCCCAGTCTTTTTCTCTATTTGCAGAAGGTGATAGTAACATAAAATCATCTGGATTTAATTCTCCATCTGAATCTCCTGCAACTTCAAAAGGAACTCTATGATCTATTTGTAATTCATTCTCTGGTAATTTTTCATTGTAAATAAAACATTTTGCCCCATACTTTTCCAATAAAGAAGCTTTTAATTTTTTTGATAAAACTGTGCGCCCTGCTTTTTTTGAATTTCTTGTTTATTGTATTCTCCAGATTTATAAGCACCGATTTTTCGACCATCACTACCTTCAACTCGATATGTTATCAAAGGTATTCCATGTTCACGAACATCTCTTATTGCTCTTGGTGGATGGTTATAACCATATTTATCTTTCAAATCTTCAGTTGTTATAAATCCATATTTTAATATATGATCTATTACGGTTCGAGGACGTTTTTCTTTTACCGAATTTAATAATTCAAGAAACTCTTTTGAGTAATTCATCATCGTCTTCTCTTTTGCATAAATTATAATTGTATATTTCAACGAGGTCATTAGAAATATACAGTGATTCTATAGTTTTTTCCTGTTTTCCTAAAAGTGTTGATTGAGATGAAATTCCAGCATCTAGATAAATGTGTTGAACCCCTGTATTTGAAGGAATTTCTTTTCCATAACTTTTATTTCCTAATTTTCCATCATAGCTAACGATAAAAGAAACATTTTTTTGAGAGAGTTTCTTTAACTCTTCGATAAATTCATCGTGGTTTATTCCTGCAAAATACCTAGAGTCTTTATCTCCACAAACGCCTTGGTAAGGAGGATCCATATAAATCAAATCGCCTTTGTTTGCACCTTGTAAAATATCTTTGTAATCGCAAGATTTAAAAGTCGTTTTCTGTTTTAGAAGTTTAGATACTGAAACGATATTTTTTGTCATGGTTTCTGGTTTTGTGCCATGTCTTCTCTTGTCCGGGCTCTGATTAAACTTTCCTTCTGAGTTATATCTTACAGAGCCTTTTACACATCTAGCAAGCAGATATAAAAATAAAACAGGATCATTATTTTTATTGAATTGTTCTCTGACTTTATAATAATGAGAAATGGAATCTTCTGTTAATTGTCCATTCCAAATTTCTTCATATTTTGTTGAAACATATTCTGGATTTTCAACTACCAACTTCAATAATTGTGATAAAGGTTTGTTTAAATCATTTACAATATAACGAGTTCCTTTGTTATTATAAGAACATGCCAATGTAATTGCAGCCGTTCCAGAAAATGGTTCGATTATTGTATTGGAATTGCTGGGTATATATTTAAGAATTTTTGAAGCCAAATTGCGTTTAGACCCTTGATATTGAACTAAATGTGGAACAAAACCCATTATATCCTCCCAAATATACTCTATTTTAGCATATATCTTATAAAATTTATAGTATCTTGGAAGAGAGCAGTGCCCTATGAGACAGCAATCCGCATAACCATTATTATATCGTTCCTTATAAGATTTTTAAAGTTCAAAATCTGCCAGTATAAAACTTTTTGTCAAAATCCCTGCACTGTGCTGCTGCTGCACTTCTTCTACAGAATATAATCTTCCCAGTCGCCGGCATCTTTCTCGTGAACTGCGTCTTCAATACAAATGCCCGCTTCCCTGACAGAATTCTTATTCCCCGACACCAGAGGATGCCACTGTGGCAAAGGTTTATTTTCATACAAAAGCCGGTACGCACAGGTTTCTGGAAGCCATGAAAATTCCTTTACATTCTTTTTTGTAAGATGCGTACATTCTTTGTTAAGTTTAAAGCGGTTTTCATATTCGCTACAAAGCCCTGTCTTAAGGTCAAGAAAGTCACACGCAATCCGCGTAAAAAACAATTTTGAATTTTTTCCGCTGCCTTCAATAAATTTCCTATAGCAACATTTTCCGCAGCCGTCACAAAGAGTTTCCCATTCTTCATCGCTCATCTCAAAAAGCGATTTATTTTTGTAAAAATCCCCAGTCATAAAAAAAGTATACCATGATTCCAAAAACAGAATAAACCCTACATTTCTACTGCTAAAAAACTCCACCTCACCAAAAATTTATGCTATACTAATCTGGAACAACAAATTGTAAAAATGGAGCACAAATGTTCGGGCAGATATACGCAAAAATAAAAGACGCAAAAATAATTCCGGTAGTAAAAACAGACATTCCACAAAATGCCGTAAATCTTGCAGGTGCTCTTCTCCAGGGCGGAATAAACGCAATTGAAATAACATTCCGCACAACGCAGGGAGAAGAAGACCTCGAAAAAATAGCTGAATGCATAAAAGCCGTCAGAACAGCACACCCAGCGATGCTCATTGGCGCCGGAACCGTAATCAACCCCCGCCTTGCCGAACTTGCCAAAAAAGCAGGAGCCGACTTTATCGTAGCGCCGGGATTCAATGAACAAACCGTGGACTGGTGTATTTCCCGCGACGTACCAATAATTCCCGGCGTTAACAGCCCCACTCTGGTAGAAGCCGCGCTCGCAAAAAATCTTACCGTATTAAAATTCTTTCCCGCAGACATCAGCGGTGGTACAAAAATGCTCAAATCCCTCGCGGGTCCTTTTCCGCAGGTAAAATTCATTCCAACCGGCGGCATAAATGAAACCAACACGGCGGAATACCTTTCCTGCCCCAACGTACTTGCTGTCGGCGGAAGCTGGATGGTAAAAGAAGATCTGATAAAAACAAACAGCTGGGACAAAATATCGGAACTTGCAGAAAAAGCCGTAAATTCCGCCTCTGCACCGGCTCCAAAAACTAACAGTCCCAAAATAAAAAATGCACTTTATCTGATTCCGGTAACACTTGGAGAAACAGAATTGGACCGCGTAATTCCGCCCTACAACCGCCAGATTATCGCGGGAATAAAACACTTTATTGTAGAAAATATACGCTCAGCACGCAGATTTTTAGTTCAGGCTGTAAAAGGAATAGACATAGACGCGCTCACATTTTATGAACTGAATGAACACACAGATCTTACCACAATAAGCGGTTACCTGGATCCGCTGCAAAAACAAAAACTTCCTATGGGTGTTATTTCAGAAGCAGGATGTCCGGCAGTAGCAGACCCCGGCGCAATCGTAGTTGAACAGGCACACAAAAAAAATCTGCAGGTAATACCGCTCGCAGGCCCTTCATCAATGATAATGTCAGTAATGGCAAGCGGTTTTAACGGACAAAGTTTTGCCTTTAACGGGTACCTTCCAGTAAAAAACCAGGAACGTGCAGCAAAAATCCGTCAGCTTGAAGGCCGCGCATGGAAAGAAAAACAAACACAACTGTTTATAGAAGCACCGTACCGCAATCTTAAAATGCTCGAAACACTTGCACAGACCTGCCGCCCCGACACAAAAATATGTATTGCCGCCGGAATGACAACAGAACAAGAATTCATTGCCGCACATACCGCCGCCGAATGGAAAAAACTCCCCGCCCCGCCAATAAACAAAGTTCCGGCCATCTTCCTCATATACGGAAAATAAATCTCATCTTCCCGCACGGACATTGCGTTAACAGACGCGTGTGTAGAAGAAGGTCAGCGAGGGAAGACGAGATTGGTTTAGATAAGTGTCAGCGATAGGTTAAAATGCTCCCAGTCAGCCGCCGAAATCGTAAACCGGCCAATATTGGCCTTGACGTGATTTTTGCTGGGAAACTATCGTTTGTCGCTTCGCGACGGCAAAAAATCAAGTCATTTCCAATTTCTGCGTCCTCCTTCGCACATTTTAACTTTCATTAAGATTTATCTTTTAAGAAATGGCATCTTCCCGCACGGACATTGCGTTAACAGACACGTGTGTACGGAGATGTCCACGCGGGAAGACGAAAATCATTTAACTTCGTTTGCAAGTGCTGTACCGTTCATCCAGTCGCGTATATTCCCCAAAGTAACATCTGCAATAGCAGAAAGCGCATTTGTAGTAAGGAACGCCTGGTGTCCGGTAATAATAACATTCGGAAAAGTCATAAGCCGTGCCAAAGTATCATCCTTAATAACATCAACCGACCAGTCATCAAAGAAATACTTGCTTTCTTCTTCATAAACATCAAGTCCGGCACCGCCAATCTCACGGCGTTTAAGGGCATTAACCAGAGCACGTGTATCAATCAGTGCACCGCGACCGGTATTGATAATCACAGCATCATTCTTCATCAGAGCCAGAGACTTGTCATTGACAATATGCTTTGTTCCGTCAGTAAGAGGACAATGCAGACTCAAAACATCTGCATCCTTAAAAAGCTTGTCCAGCATAACATACTCAAATCCATGGGAAGCCGCCCAATCTTTATCAGGATACACGTCATAAAGTTCAATTTTCATTCCAAAGCCCGAAAGAATCTCTGCCATAATCTTACCGATTTTTCCGGTGCCAAGAATTCCTGCCGTAAGACCAAACAAATCACGGCCTGTAAGTCCGTTAAGCGTAAAATTTCCTGTTCTGGTACGCATATAAGCCTGCGGAATTCTTCGTGTAAGTGACATAAGAAGAGCCACAGCGTGTTCAGCAACAGAATGAGGTGAATAAGCCGGAACCCGAACTATCTTGAGTCCAAGTTCAGCGGCGACCTTTAAGTCAACATTGTTGTAACCGGCACAGCGCATCGCAACAAGAGAAATGCCGCAGTCCTTAAGAATATGCAGAACTTTAGAATCCAAAGTATCATTAACAAAAGCACAAACAACATCATAACCTTTTGCCGAAAAAGCCGTTTTTTCATTCAGGTGGAAATCAAAAAAATCAATGTCAAACAAAAAATTCTTATTCGCCGCAGTAAACGCATCCCTGTCATAGGAACGGGTATCATAAAAAGCAATTTTCATACAACCTCCTGCTTATAATTTAAATATAATTGTAAGAATGAAAAAAGTCTACTAAATTCGTAGGTTAGAAAGACTTACATCACATGTCACCTAAACCGGTTTTCGATTTCCTTGACTGACTGAAAGCATTTTAACCTATTGCTTCCACTTATCTAAACAAAACCGCGTCTTCCCATGCGGACCCTCCCGTACACGCACGTCTGTTAACGCAACGTCCGTGGGGAAAGACGCCATTTCTAAAAAGATAAATCTTAATGAAAGTATTTCATGAACAACTCAAATAGCGTTGTTCATGAAAACTTCAGTTGTTGCACAACTGCCCTTATTAACGTGTACGCTCTCGCGTACGAATTGTACTCAATCGCAAGTTGATACTTGCTCAATCGTACAATTTTATGGAAAGTTAAAATGCGCGAAGGAGGACGCAGAAATTGGAAATGACTTGATTTTTTGCCGTCGCAAAGCGACATATGATAGTTTCCCAGCAAAAATCACATCAAGGCCAATATTGGCCGGTTTTCGATTTCCGCGGACGACTGGGAGCATTTTAACATTTGCTGACACTTATCTAAACAAACTGCGTCTTCCCTCGCGGACCTTCCCGTACAGACATGTCTGTTAAAGAACCGTCCGCGTCCGTTATCTCTTTGCAAGAACACGATTACTAAGTCGCGTTCCCACAAACTGAATCACTTCTACAAGAACAAGAATAACAATAACCGCCGCAATCATAATATCAGTGCGGAATCTCTGGTACCCGTAACGAATGGCCAAATCGCCAAGTCCGCCGCCGCCAATCGCACCGGCCATAGCAGAATATCCAATCAAATTAATAATCGTAAGCGTAATTCCCGAAATAATAGAAGGCATTGCTTCAGGAATAAGAACCTTGTACACAATCTGCCAGTTTGTTGAACCCATCGCACGCGCAGCCTGAATCATTCCAGGATCAACTTCGTTAAGCGCAGTTTCAATAATTCTTGCAACAAAAGGAGCCGCAGCAATAGAAAGCGGAACAATCGTAGCCGTAGTACCGATACTTGTACCCAAAATAAGTCTCGAAAGCGGGAACAAAATAATCATCAGAATAATAAAAGGAAACGAACGCAGAACATTAACTATGCGGCTCAAAACCTGGTTCAAAACCGGCCGGGGTGTAATTCCCGTAGGATCAGTCATGCACAAAAAAACGCCAAGAGGAAATCCCAGTACAAGAGAAAAAACAGTAGAAAAGAAAACCATCTGCAAAGTCTGTAAAGTCGCAGTTCCGACCAAAATAAAAATCTGACTAATCATTTTGAATTCTCCAGCACATCAACAATAACTCCGCGGTCAACAAGATAACCAATCGCTTTTTTAACTTCAGCACTATCGCCGTCAATGTCAACAATCATCGTACCAATATCGCGGTCAGGCAAATGCTGAATTCCGCCGGCACGAATATTAAAGTCTACATTGAACATGCGAATTGTTTCGCTTATAACAGGCTTACCGGTATCAGAACCAATAAAATGCAGTTCATACTTACCGCCGTCCTCAGACCATCTCACAAGCGAATTATTTTCAGCACCGCAGGTTCCGCCTGAAGAAGCAGGAGAAATATGCATAATAAAATCTTTTGTAACAGAAGACTTAGGGTTGGAAAAAATATCTGTAACAAGACCAAGTTCAACAATATGGCCGTCATCAACAACCGCAACTTTTTCACATGCATCTCTTACGACTTCCATCTGGTGGGTAATCATCACGACGGTAAGATTCATCTTTTTTTGAATCTCGCGAATCAAATCCAAAATTGAACGTGTTGTCTGCGGATCAAGTGCACTGGTCGCTTCGTCACAGAACAAAATATCAGGTTTTGTAGAAAGGGCACGCGCAATGGCAATTCTCTGCTTCTGACCGCCCGAAAGTGTACTCACAGGCGCATCTCCCCTTCCTTCAAGCCCGACAAGGGCAAGCATTTCTTCTACACGCGCATTAATTTCTTCTTTGGGAGTACCGCATATTTCAAGTGGATAAGCAATATTTTTTGCAGCCGTTCTTGAAGTAAAAAGATTGAAATTCTGAAAAATCATTCCAATACGTCGGCGACGCTGAATAAGCTCTTTTTTGGGAAGATTATCAACACGTTCGTCATTATAAAAAACGCTTCCCGAATCAGGCGCTTCCAAAAGACTTATCTGCCTTACAAGAGAAGACTTACCGGCACCACTGCGGCCTATAATTCCAAAAATTGTATTATCCGGAATCTCAAGAGAAATATCATTTACAGGCGTAATCGTTCCGTCAGAAGTAGAATACGTCTTGGAAAGATGATCTATTTTTATTTTCATATCATTATAATGCCTAAAATAAAAGGCAAGGTCAATATTATAGTAGAATATTGTAAACCCAACATCCGCGTGGAAAGACGCTGCTTCTAAAAAGATAAAACTTAGCAAAAGTTAAAATGCGCGAAGGAGGACGGGGAAGTACGAAATGATTTGATTTTTAGTTGTCGCGAAGCGACATACGATAGTTTCTACGCAAAAATCACATCAAGGCCAATATTGGCCGGTTTTCGATTTCCGCGGACGACTGGGAGCATTTTAACCCATCGCTGACACTTATCTAACTAAACTGCGTCTTCCCACGCGGACCTTCTTCTACACACGCGTCTGTTAACGAACATCTTTGTAAACCAAACGTCCGCGCGGAAAGACGCTGCTTCTAAAAAGATACCCCTTAACGAAAGTTAAAATGCGCGAAGGAGGACGCGGGAAGCGGAAATGATTTGACTTTTAGCGTCGCGAAGCGACATTCTATGGTTTCACCGCAAAAGTCACATCAAGGGCCATATGGCCCGGTTTTCGATTTCCGCGGACGACTGGGAGCATTTTAACCTGCGCTGCACTTATCTACCTAAACTGCGGCTTACCACGCGGACCTTCTTCTACACACGCGTCTGTTAACGCAACATCCGCGCGGTTTTACTTGAATTTCATATTCTTTCTATATATAATTAAAATGTGTCCGAACTATATATTGTAGCAACACCCATAGGAAACTTGGGCGACATTACATTCCGCGCGCTGGAAACGCTAAAAAGCGTCGATGTAATTGCGGCAGAAGATACAAGGCATACCCTTCAGCTGCTCAACCATTTTGAAATACGCAAACCGCTCATAAGCTGCCGCTCGCAGAACGAAAAGTTTGCGTCAGAAAAAATAATCGCTCTTCTTGATGAAGGCAAAAACGTAGCCTACGCAAGCGACGCAGGAACTCCAGGAATAAGCGACCCTGGCGCAATACTAGCCGGAACCGTCAGACAGGCCGGACACACAGTAATTCCCATTCCGGGAGCAAGCGCCTTTGCAACATTGGCAAGTGTAGCCGGAGCAGGAGGAAAAACCCTGGTTTTTGAAGGATTTCTTTCCCCAAAACCGGGACGCAGAAAGGCAAGACTTCGTGAACTTATGGCAACGGGATACGCCGTAATACTTTACGAAAGTCCCTTCAGAATAGTAAAATTACTGAAGGATATTGCCGAAATTGACAGTACAAGGCGTGTAGTTGTAGGCCGCGAACTTACAAAAATGCACGAAGAAATAACGGACGCCGCCGCAAGCGAAGTACTTGAATCATACGCTTCCAGAAGCAAAATTCAGGGAGAATTCGCAGTTTTCATTGCCGGTGACAAAAATGCTAAACTTTCAGACGAAAGTTCCGATAATGTAAGTGAGGCAGGATATTATGATGATAGACAAGATTTCAGGAGTTAATCCTTTAACCAGTTTAACGAATACCAAACGCACAAGTACTACTCAGAGTGTTAAGGTTTCTTCTGATGAAATCACTCTTTCAGACGAAGCAAAGGCAATGGCAGAAGCCCGCATGATTAGCCAGATTGCGGATGAAACGCCCGATGTTCGTTCCGAGCTTGTCGAACAGATCAAGCAGAAAATTCAGGATCCGAACTATCTTAACGAAGCCACAATTGCTTCAACAGCAGACAGAATTCTCAGCGCATACGGATTCTAATTTTGTAGCATTGGGAATTCACGGGAAAAGAAGGGCGGAATTTAATTTTCCGCTCTTTTTTTTTGCATATTTTGCATAAAGACCATACGATAAAGCAAACGGGAGTTCACTAAAATGACAGATTTCATATTCAAAATTTCACCAAATATCATACTTGGTCCCTACACAGTAACACGGCTGGGACAAAATGCTCTGGAATGGGGTTCACGCTACATGGTAATAATGGACCCTATCCTCAAAGAAACCGGCACTGCAGAAAAAATAACGGCACCACTCACAGAACGCAAAATAGAATATTTTGTCTTTGACGAACTTACACAGGCTGCCGACACCCAGACTCTTGAAACAATACTCAACCTTGCCAGAAATTCCCACATACACGGAATAATCGCTGCAGGCGGTGGAAAAACACTCGCTCTTGCAAAAGCTGCCTGCGCACTTTTTAACGAACCGCACACTTCCTACGACTACATAGATGGCGGTGCACCAACAGCAGGCACAATTCCGCTTATATGCGTACCTACAACAATAAGAGATGCTTTTCTTTTCACAGACAGAGTTCCCCTCTGCGACTCACGTTCAGGAAGCGCAAAAATAATAAAAACACAGAACGGTATTTGCAAACTGGTTCTCTGGGACCCCAATCTTGAACTCACGCTTACCGACAAACAAAGTGCCGCAATGGGTCTCGAAACATTCAGCATGGCACTCGAAGCTTATTTAAGCCGCAAATCAACTTTCTTCAGCGACATGCTTATAGAAAAAGCGCTCCAGCTCATGTCATACGCGACAGACGGCTCACCTACGCTAACAGTCACAACCCCACCCGAAGTTCTTTATACACAGGCCGGCTGCATGGCATCACTCGGACTGGCATCCTGTTCAGCAGGAGCTTCGACACTTTTGTCACTGACAATCAATACACGCTATAAAATACCGCGTGCACTGGTAAGCGCAATACTTCTTCCTTACATAATCGAAGATGCAACAACATTTGCAGCCGCAAAACTCGCCAAAATTGCCGACATCTACAGAATAACAGACAGCAACGAAGACACTGACGAAAAAAAAGCCCTGTCACTTGCCGAATACATAAGGCAGCGCATTGCCAAAATAAACATTCCGGCCCGTCTCAAAGATCTTTCGCTCAGTATAGAACAGCTTTCACTCGCAGTAGAAGACGCAGGACAAACAGATCTAATAGATTCCCTCCAGCGCAGCATGACAACAGATGACCTGTTTGAACTAATAAAGAAGGCATACTGATGATAGCACCCGACAAACTTTTTCAGCTTACGGCGGGACAAAAAAGACGCAAACTGGCACTTACCTTTGGTGAACTGGAACGTGACATAGCTGGAATAGCAGAGAGCGGTCTGGAATATAACTTTAAAAAACTGACACGATTGGAATACACGCGCGAACTTGCAAAAATCGTACTGGACGACCCCAAACTTCCCCAGGATGCCGCAAAAAGAATAGCCGCACTTCTTTCAGAAAAAGACACAGACGAGCGGCGCTTATGCAACGAAGCAAGAAATGCGCTACTTGCAGTAATAGGAACCTTCCCGGCAGAATGGGATCTTGTAATAGCACCACACGCAAACGAAAAAATCAGCGTACAAAAGCGCAGCTTCTTTAAGGGAGTAAGCGTCTATGCAGAAGACATCCGCTCGCCGTTCAACGTAGGTTCAATATTCCGCACGGCAGAAGCAATGGGCTGTGAAAGCGTGTATATTTCACCGCAATGCACCGACCCCGAACAAAGCAAAGCCTTAAGAAGTGGAATGGGCTGCATAGAAACGATGGGTTACACAAGATGCCCGCTCGAAGAACTTCCAAAAGACAGGCCGGTTTTTGTACTAGAAACCGGCGGAACACCAATAAATGAATTCAACTTTCCAAAAGAAGGAATAGTAATAATAGGCTCAGAAGAACTTGGCGTAAGTCCGGAAGCACTCCACAGGGCAAGCTACGGGCGCGTAACAATTCCAATGACAGGCCTTAAAGCGTCACTTAACGTAGGAGTTGCCTTTGGAATTCTTATGCAGGCGTGGACAAATGCCCTTCTAAAAAACAACTGACATTTGTTAAAAAAAATTATTTTTCGCGCCTGAATGCGTGGCTCAGCTTTTCAGAAATTCCGTGGAACTGCTCTTCTTTTTCTATTCCAATAGTCTTGAGCACTGCGGAATCAATATCTTCGAACAAAACCTTGCCTTCCTCGTAATGAGTCATAATGTCTGCAACATAGATTACGCTGGTAAGTTTGCGCACATTTTCAGGAGCTTCAGCGGGCTCGTGGTGATAGCGGATTACATCAACAAAAACCTGCGGAAAATTCCACTTCTGTGCAATCTTTGCACCAAGTTCGCCGTGGTTAACGCCCGAAATCATTCTTTCGAAAAGTTCGGGTTCAATTCCGCGCATGGTACAGAGGGAATTAATCTTGTAAAGGACATCGGGCATGGCGTTTTCAAAAATAATCTTGCCCATATCATGCAGAAGACCACATACATAACTGTCATCTACACAACCTCTGTCTTTTGCACAGAAATTGCGCGCGATATTGTATGCATAAAAAGCCACACTGTAGGAATGATCCCACATCTCTTTGTTTTTTCCGGTTGAATTGACCGTAAGTTTGTGCATAGTTCCGATAGAAAACAAAAGGTTGCGTATACCGCGGATTCCGGCTATTTTAACGGCGTCTCCAATAGAACTGCACGGAGTAGACAAAACGTATGCGGCAGAGTTAACCATTTTAAGAAGTTCGGCAGTAAGCGACACATCGTTTGAAATCTTCATGGCAATATCGCTCATTTTGCTCTTGGGGTCATCAATAATGCGGTTAATCTGCATAATGTTTTCGTCAAATTCAGGAAGCCCGTCAATAAGATTAACAAATTCAGTAGAAAGAGCATTAATATCATTAAGTGTAGCCGCACTGAACGGAAGAATAAGTCTTGTAATTGTCTCGCCATTTTCGCACTTAACCTGGAAGTTCTCTTCGGTAAGGCCAATTTTGCGCAGAACAAGAATCATTATAACAAGACCAAGACCGGCTCCCTCTGACTCATCCAAAAGCTGTACAAGTCCGTCTTCTACAGACGAATACTGCTGTGCGCGGGTAATCTTGTCATGAATGCGCTTGTATTCAAAAACAGTAAGTTCAGCCCGGTTGCGTACTTCTATTTTAATTTTATTATTGCGTGTCTGAAGCGAAACCTTAATGTAGTAGCCTTTTCTGCGCTGAAGTTCCATATAATAGCGGATATTGTTGAGGGTATCCTGCTTAAAGGTCTTCATTCCTTTTTCATAATCAGAATAATTGTTTATATCAAGCCCTTTTTCCTGAAAATAAATGCGCTTGGTGTTGGCTTTTTTTGCGTTGTTTACAAGTTCCTTAATGCAGTAAGTAAGGCTGTCGACCATGTGGTTCTGGCCCAAATCTTCTAGAAAAATTTTTAGAATTTCACAGATATATTCTTCCATCGCATGCGGAAGAGTATATGTAGTAAGTGTCAGCGGAATTCCGGCTCTGATTGCCAGCTGAACTTTGGAAGCGTCGACTTTTATCTTTTTTATCTGTGCCATAAAACAAATGCCCTCTGCGGTATTGAATTATAACACAATCAGGGTATTTTGCAAAAGGTTTGCAACTTAAAAAACTGTTAGTCCGGAATTTAATTTTTTAGATAAGCGCCAGCTAATGTTAAAATGCTCCCAGTCGTCCATATCTTTGTTAAAGGCTGAATGCAAAAATACTATTCAGAATTGATTAAAATATTGTAAATTCAACTGCAAAACACTAAAATCACGGCATGAATGACCAGACAAAAGCCACTCTTATTGAACTTGCACAAAAATATGAAACAACAGCGTTTCTAAAAAAAGACCCGTCACAGTTTATGCACAGATATAATTCCGTACAGGATAAGGAAATAGTTGCTTTTATTTCGGCAAATCTGGCTTTTGGGCGCCGCGAACAGATTCTTTTGCACATAGAGCAGATTCTTGACCGCTCCGGCTCTTCCCCTGCACAGTGGATTCTGGACAAAAAATATGAATCTTTTTTTCCAGAGTCGGCCGCATCTTTTTACAGAATGTACACTTTTTCTTCGATGCGCCTGTTTTTTGACACAATAAGGAAAATTCTTAACGAAAGCGAAACTCTTGGCGCGCACATGCAAAAACTTTACGAAACGGCGCGCAACGGTAATGCTAAATATGCAGCGGCCTTCAGCGGCTCTCCACTACTGGCACCACTTATCTCAAGTCTTTTTCCCTCAGAATGCAATCTTATTCCGCATACAGCAGAAAGTGCCTCAAAAAAGCTGAATATGTTTCTGCGCTGGATGGTAAGGGACAATTCTCCTGTAGACCTGGGGCTATGGACTTGGTACCCCAAGCAGGATCTTCTTATGCCGCTGGACACACACGTCATGCAGGAAGCAACAAATCTTGAACTTATACCGCCGGCCCAGTCCGGTAAACCGCGCGCCGCTTCTCTCAAAACCGCCGTTCAGTTAACGGAATGCCTGCGGCAGGTGTTTCCCGATGACCCGGTGCGCGCGGACTTTGCACTCTTTGGACTTGGTGCAGACAAAAGCGGCTCTTAACGCCTAACGCTGAATGCGGCCGGTAATATCACCGCGCGCCAGTCTGTTTACTTCGTCGGCTGTTACCATATTAAAATCGCCTTCAACACTGTGTTTAAGACAAGATGCGGCAGACGCAAATTCCACTGCATTCCGGCTGTTAAAACCGTTCAGCAAAGAATAAATAAGCCCTGCGCAGAAACTGTCACCGCCGCCAAGCCGGTCAACTATCACCATGTCATATTCGCGGCTCAGATAAAATTCACTTCCGTCATAAAGCAGTGCACTCCAGCGGTTGTTGTTTGCGTTAACTGACTTGCGAAGAGTAACAGCCACTTTTTTAAAGCCGAATTTCTGTGCAAGCTTAACTGCAACTTCTTTATACGACTCGCGGTTAATAAGACCGTTTTCTACATCGGAACCGCAGGCTTCTATTCCAAACACGTCGCGCGCGTCTTCTTCGTTTGAGACACATACATCTACATAACGGCATATTCTTTCCATTACAGCGCGCGCCTCTTCACGTGTCCAAAGCTTGCTTCTGTAATTCAAATCTACACTCACTATGGCTCCGGCTTTCTTTGCAGCAGCACATGCCTGTTCGCAAATAAGAGGAAGATTCCCTCCGAGGGCTGGCGTAACGCCGGTCAGATGAAACCAGCTGCAGTCTTTGAATATTGAATCCCAGTCAAAATCTTCGGGGACACTTTCTGCAATAGAAGAATGTGCACGGTCGTAAATGCACTTTGAAGGCCGCTGACTTGCCCCGCGCTCATTGTAATAAATGCCAACACGGCTACCTCCGCGCGAAATATATTCAGTATGAACACCAAAACGGCGCAAAGAGTTAACCGCGCTCTGACCTATCTCATGACAGGGAAGTTTTGTCACGTAATAAGAGTCAATTCCAAAATTGGCCAGCGAAACAGCAACATTCGCTTCTGCCCCTCCAAAGGTGGAAGTCATTTTGTCTACCTGAACAAACCTGTAGTAACCTTCCGGTTCCAGTCTCAGAAGCAGCTCGCCGAATGTAACAACTTTCATAAATAATCCTTAATTAACAGGAAATTGACTAAATATCCTGTGTAATAACAGCAAACGGTGTATCATGCAGTATCAGATAACGGCTTGCATAACCGCGAAAGTAATCATCTTCTGTCATTGTGTAAGAGCGTATATTCCTGCGTGAAGTGTCATCTTCGCTTACTTTACCGCTCTTTGTAACAACACGCGTATTGTACTCGCGAATTCCGTTTTTTGCATTTCCACGCGGGTAAATCTGCATTGACATATCGTCGTCCCACGCAAGTTCAGGGTCAAAAACATCACTTATGTAGCAGTTAATGAATGCCGCGCTGTCCCAGTTCTTTGGGGAAGCAGAAGATCCTCGGCCTTCTGTTCTGTAAACATACACGCTGCTCTTGCGTCTCTTTTCTGCAGTAAAACGGCATGAAAGGAAAACAAAACCGCTCTTTTCTGCAAGGGCATTGCTTTTTACAGCATACCCGTCAAAATCACCACGGTTATCCTCACGAACATGAATCTCGCAGTCTTCGAACAAAGCCGTATCGCATTCACCATATATAAAATCTACGTCGCCGCTTACATAACTGTTCAAAAACCAGCTGAATCCCTTAAGGCCAAGTGTATTTTTGCGGCCTTCAAAATGCATATTTTCGGCAAAAAGAGTTCCGGTTGTGTTGTTCCACGAAAGAGCTTCGGCACTGTCTGACAATGCGTTTGTGTCTGCGGAATTTTTCAAATGGGCATTTGTTACCGAAAAATTTTTTAAAGTGATGTTTGTACAGTTAGGGCCAAATGAAAGAATGCTGCGGTTTTCTGCACCCTTGTTAAAAGATTCACAGTTGTCGGCCTGAATTACACAATCCTGCGGACCTGCGCCGGAAACGCCTTCCATGACAAGGGGATTGGACATGTTGTATTTTACAATCTCTCTGTAGGAACCGGGTTCAAGAAGAATATGAACAGGAGTAGTCTTTGAAACGGCACCGCTGGTTACCATTTCCTTGATTTTCTTAAATGCAGTATTTATCGCGGCCGGCGACCGTGCATTAACATTAAGTTCTAGCATATCTTATTATAGCCCAAATTAAGCAAAAAATCAATGTAAACAGCGTCGGGCTTTATAATAACGGGAAGGTTCGCGTGGGGGAAGACGCAGGAGGGTCAGTTTTCTAAACCAACCCTCAGTTAGTAAAAAATTACAGCGTCGGGCACTTGTTAAAGTATGCCTTTGTTTCCTTTGCGATAATTCCGCTCAGAACAAGAAGGGAAATACAGTTAGGAATAGCCATAAGACCGTTTGTAATATCGGCAATTGTCCATACAGCAGAAATTGTCATATAAGGTCCGATTGCAACGGCAATAATATAAAGCCATCTGTATACCTTGACAATTCCCATTTTTCCGCCTGAAAGATATTCAAGACACCTTTCTGAATAGTAGTCCCATCCAAGTATTGTAGTAAATGCAAAGAACACAAGACAAAGCATAAGAAGGAACTGAACGCTGTGCTGGTCTCCTCCAAGAACTTTAGAGAAAGATGCTGCCGTAAGAGCTGCACCCTTAAGCGGCTCGCCCGAAGCGCTTGTAAGGTTAGTCCAGATACCTTCATTCATTCCGGCTATAACAAGGGTAATACCTGTCATTGTACAAATAATAAGTGTATCAATAACTGTACCTGTCATGTTAACAAGTCCCTGTTCAACAGGTTCGTTTGTCTGAACAGCAGAAGCCGCGATTGGAGCTGAACCAAGTCCTGCTTCGTTACTGAAAATACCGCGCGCAATACCTTTCTGCATAGAATCGGTAACCTGTTTAAGAACATAACCTGCTGCACCACCTGCAACAGCAGTCCATCCGAATGCGCTCTTAAAGATAAGCCCGAATGCAGCCGGAATCTTTGTTGCGTTCATTATGATTACAGAAAGTCCAAGGAAGACATAAATAATTGCCATAACCGGAACAATTTTTTCTGCTACTTTTGAAATGCGCTTGAGTCCGCCAATAACAACCAAAGCTGTACAGATTGTAATAATTGCACCGCCAATTACTATTGCCCATGAATAGTCTTGACCAAACAGATTGAATGCAATGTGTGTATTTTCTGGGTCAAATGCGTTCTGGACAGCACCACAAATTCCGTTTACCTGGGTAAATGTTCCGATACCAAAAAGACCAACGAAAGTTCCAAAGATGGCAAAGAGAACGGCAAGCCACTTCCAGTTCTTTCCCATTCCCTTTTCTATAGTATAGAACGGTCCGCCAAGAACGTGTCCGTCCGGTTTTACTTCGCGGTATTTGATAGAAAGCATACATTCAGAGAACTTTGTTGCTGTTCCCAGAATAGCGGCAACCCACATCCAAAAGAGAGCTCCCGGTCCGCCGGCAACAACTGCTGTTGCAACACCAACGATATTTCCTGTTCCAATTGTAGCAGAAAGTGCTGTACAAAGAGCTGCAAATCCCGAAAGTTCACCATGACCTTCGTTCTGCTTGAAAATGCTCTTAAAAGCACGGCCTAATTTTGAAAACTGGATTCCCTTTGTTGCAATTGTAACAACAATACCAGTTACAAGGATGAGCGCGATTGTAGGAATTCCCCATACAATGTCATCAATTTTACCAAGGATTTCTTCAAACATAAAGTATTCCTTTGAGAAAAAAATAAGAGCCGGACTATAACCATATTTACAGGTTCATACCGGCTCTCTAAAGAGTGTGTGTTGAAAAAAGTTTTCTGTCCACTTTGCCTGAGATATCGGTTGGAATAACCTTAACCCTTCGGCGTCCCGCCAGGTTCGGCAGGAACTCTCCAGAGAATTACGCCCCGACCACAATCAAGAGCGTAACTTGTGTATTATATCACAGAAACAGAATGTTAGCAAGATGTTAAAAACCAGACTGTTAACGTAACGTCCGCGGGAGAAGACGCTACCTTTAAATAGATAAATCTTAGATAGAGTTAAAATGCGCGAAGGAGGACGCGGGAAGCGGAAATGATTTGATTTTTAGTTGTCGCGAAGCGACATACGATAGTTTCTACGCAAAAATCACATCAAGGGCCATATGGCCCGGTTTTCGATTTCCGCGGCTGACTGGGAGCATTTTAACCTATCGCTGCCCCTTATCTAAAGAAACTGCGTCTTACCACGCGGACCTTCCCGTAAATGAGCGTCTGTTAACGTAACGTCCGCGGGGAAAAAGTTTAAAACAATTTTAATAAAACAGACTTGATTTACACAAAGACTTGTAATACATTGTATATATCAATTATTTCTAAAGAGAAAGGTTTGTCGGAATCACAACCAAACCAATCTCTTAATTTACAGGAGATACGATATGAAACTTTCAACAAAGATTCTTATGGGTGGAATGGCTCTTTTGATGGCATCAACCATGTTTATTGGATGCCCGGAAGTAGTAGATGAAAATGAAATGATCAGCTTTAGCGGTTCAAAAGCCACTATTAACTACTTCAATGACAACACAGGCGGATTCAGCCGTGGATTCAAGACTTTCAAGACAAATCATGAAGGTGCTCTTTGCAAGATTACATTTGAAGATGCCAAGACAGTTGGAACAAAAAATGGCAACGGAGTAATGGGATTCTGCTTTGACATGACTAAAAACGATGACGGATCTTACAACTTCGGAGTTGCAGGAACTCGCGTTAACAAGGCAGGCGCATTAGAGGGATATGTTTCATATTTCAAAAAGGTTAACCCTGATACACTCAGTTCTGGACAGTCATTCCTTAATATGGAAGGCAAAAAGTGTGAAGATAGTATTTGGCCAACAGACGGTTCACTCTCTAATTTGAAATCTGGCATTATGGGTAGCGACGGAAACGCAGTTTGTGTAATTAATGTAGTAGCAAACGACGATGGTTCTTACGAAGTATCCTTCTATGACAGTTCAGTAATTAATACAGACGGCAGCCTTAAGGATGGCTCAACCGCTCTTAAAGAAGTAACTGTATCTAATTCAATTACTGGACTTACAAAAAAAAGACAGGCAGATCTCGCAGTATATGCAAATGTTTATGACAATTGCACACTCAAAGGAAGCTGGGATTTCACTGATATTTACGGAAACGCAATTCCTGTAGAAGTTGTAGAGTAAGCACAAAATCTGGCAGGCATAAGCCTGGCATAAAAAAACCCGGTCGCATGACCGGTTTTTTTTATTTGTACCCTTAAACTGCAAAAAACATGACCCAAAGTTGTGTCTTTTCAGCGCCTTTTTTTGCCTTGCGCCCCTGTGTAGGGAAGGCCTAAATGACTTGTTTTTTTTCAGTCACGAAGCGACATACCACGTGGACCTTCCCGTACATGCGTGTCTGTTAACACAACGTCCGCACATAAAGATTGTAATTATCAAAGATAAAGATTCAGCTTTCAGAAAACTTCCCTAATGTCCTGTATACTCCGACACATTACTCCGTTCAACTGGACTTGTCCAAGGCTCATTTTTATATTCAAAAGATGCATTAACCGTTTCATACTGTTTGTATTCAGACAGATCAAAATCTGAAAGATCAGAAAAATTATCTTTGACTGTCAAATCATACCAGTCACGGCCTATAGTAAGATTTGATATTGTTCCACGAATCACATCAAGATAAAAATCGCCCATATAATTTATTTTTCCTTCTTCAATATAAAAAGAATAAACAGGCTTATACATTGAATTTTTTCCAACTTCATAAATATAATAAGTGCCTTTTCTTGCCTTTAAAAAATACAACTGAACAGGCGCTTCATTATTCTTTAATTCAAAAGGACTGAAGCCATAATAACGGTTTTCAAATTTTATATCTGAATTCAATTCGTAATACTTATACACTTCCCCATCCAACTTAAAAAAAGGAACAGTTTTTCCTGCAGTCGGATTAATCACTCTTGCAATTACATATCCCCAGCCGCCTTTAAGAGTTTCTCCTTTATTTACATTATTCACATTCATCGTCGTACAGGACGCAAAGACTAATGTTAAACACGTTAAGATAATTATAAAAATTTTTGCTTTCATTTTTTCCCTTCTACTCGCCAACAGGACCTGTTATATATTGAGATTTATCATCCGGAAAATAAATTCCAAGTGCAATTCCGCAGTCAAAGCCATAACGAAATTCTTTGTCGTTCCAACCAATAATATTTCTTACATAGGGATAAACTGTCAGACTGTTAAAAATAGTAAATGTATAACCAACATCCGCTGCCATTTTCCATTTCAAATATGGCTCATAATTTTCTGGTGAATAAATTGAAATCTGATAAACCGGGTACAGGTAAAATGTAAATCCTGTTAACAAAAACGACGGCTTATTGTGATAATAAAATCCTCCACCCAGAGAAAGATTCATTGAAGTAACCGACGAAGAATCTTTACCATAGTCAACATAAGGACCCAATGCAAAACTGCAACTTAATGTAAAATTTTTTATACTAACAGTAGAAAATCTGGTTTCAATAAAACCAGTATAACAGTCATCAAGTTCATCCTTATTTTCTCTTATTCCCAAATAAGCGTTATTACCCGCGACATGTCCAAAAAGACTTGGTGTATAAAATTTAAAATCACCATCAAATGCAATATGCTCATCTTTATTTGCTGTCTGCGAATATAAAGCACCACTCAAAGCAAAGAGGCTTATAAAACAAATTAATTTCTTGTACATAAGGCCTAACTCCGGTCAACAGGACACAAAAAGCATTGTTAAACACGTTAGGATAATTAGATTTAATTTTATTTTCATAGTAATCTCTTTTTTATAATAAATCTAACGGTATATGAAAAAATGATAATTTTATATTTGTATTGATAGCATTTCGTATAAATATAACTATTGAATTCCATTTTTCTTTAACAAATTTTATAACAGGTCTTGAAAGTTCTGGTGTTACAAAATAACAGTAGGCTACAACACCTGCTGTTGCAGTAGAAATTCCCAAGCCTTAAAATCCGTACAGACATACCAAACCCCTAATTGAAAAGCCATAGACGCACCGCCGGCAATCGCTGTTGCCAATCCCGCTACTCTAACCCAAGGTTGCCACCAACTAAAGAATTTATAAGCTGTTAATCCTGCAATTGTAGTAGCACACATTCCATAATACCAGTTTACAGTATCACGGTTTAAATTAGAGGCATAAATACCTCTTGACATATTATCATAGCTATTTTCAAAAAATGAAAGATTAATTGATTTTATGCTGTCAACCGCCATTGCGGTTCTTCCTGCTGAAGTTTCGCTACTGTTAATTGATTTTGTAACTGTATCAAGATATTCTTCGGCCATTTCGGGAGAAACAACCAACATAGAATTATAAACATCCTCTATTGTTCCTCCATCATATATTAAAGTAAATAAGTTCAAACTTTCTTCACTATCGTCATTGGAATTTTCTTCAATATATTTATCTGGATTTTCAATAAATAAATTAACTTCTGTTTTATCACCACTGTTTTCAATGGCTCTATCTGATTTCTCTTGTAATATTGAATCAAATAAACCTATTTCTTTTAAGTGTGAAATTTTACTTGTAAAATTTGCACTTGATTTTTCAGAAGATGAAGAAACAATAAAGTCTTCTTCAAATTCATTTTTGCAGCTTAAAAATAAAGCAGACAAAACCATACACATAAGAATTATTCTTTTCATTTTGTACTCCTATAATGTTATTATAATATTTTATTATATTTTTGTAAACATCTTTTCCTTTCACTCAGTCAAATAAAGATTGTAATTATCAACCGCGTGCATCCGGTAAGTTTCAGAAGCAATGTTTGTAAAATTCAGCGAAACCAAAGAAAGCAGACTCATCGAACCTGTTACAAACTGCACTGGTGAATATGTATCAGAAAAAGCGCAGACAACACCGCTTGCAAGGCAAAAGCTTAACAGCCCGATAGTAAATCTGTCCCAAAAATCACTTTTTTTAATTAAACTTACATTGCCCTCTACAGGAGCAAGAATTTCATTCAGTTCATTTTTTGACAAGTTTTCATTTGTATTTTCAAACCTGTATGCAATTCCCCAAAACCAAAACCACGTCTTCTGATTATAATCTATACGCTTCTTTTCATAATCTTCGCACGAAACCGAACCAAGACTTATAACTTCCTCTTCCTGTCCCGTTTCTTTTGAAAATGCAACCGGAACAGCCAGCAGTAAAATTGCAAACAGAATTAGTTTTTTCATTTTGCTCTCCCAAAACAATATTATAATATTTTATTATATTGTTGTAAACTTATTTCGCGGTATTCTGTGAAGCAGTATTCGGTGTAACATAACTCCGGTCAACAGGACAGATCCACGGTTTCTTTTTATATTCCGATGAAGAATTAACCAGTTCATATTCTTTATATTCAGACAAATAAGAATCAAAATCTGCAAGATCAGAAAAATTATCTTTGACTGTTAAATCATACCAGTCATGCCCAAACTTAAGTGTTATTAATCCGCCATGAACCAAATCAATATAAAAATCGCCGATATAATTTATTTTGCCTTCTTTAACATTAAAAAAATAAGCAGGTTTATAAACTGAAGTTGTTCCGACTTGAGAAACATAATAACTGCCTTTTTTTATCTTGCAAAAATACAACTGCACGGGAGCTTCGTCATTTACAAACTTGCCTGAACCAAATACACGATACTTGTTTTCAAAAGTAACATCCGAATTCAGTTTTATATATTCTGTTACTTCGCCGTCCAGATTATAAGCAGGAATAGTTTTTCCCGCATCAGGATTAATCACTCTTGCAATTACATATCCCCAATTCTTTTCAAGCGCCACGCCTTTTTCTACATTTTCTACACTTTTCATCGGCATTGAAGAACAGGACACAAAGAGCACTGTTAAACACGTTAAGATAATTTGAATCAGTTTTTTCATATTACTCTCCAATATAAACTCATAGCGATGATTTTTCGATATTTCTACTCTAATATTTTCCAACTGCCAGTTTTCTTTGATCCTTCTCTATCAAGAACTCCCTTTTCTTTCAACGATTTCAAACAACGGTTCACTGTTGGTTCAGAAATACCAGCCAACTTTATTAATTCTTCAATAGTTACTGCATTATTCTTTTTTATTTCAGAAAAAACTTTGTTTTCACTGTCAGAAAGATTTAAACTATCATTTAAACTATCATTTAAACTATCACTCTTTAATTTCAAAACAGTACAAGTTCTTTCAGGATTTACAGTCTGAAAATATTCAGGTTCATATCCATATTCCTTACTCCAGACAGAAACAATTCCAGGAATTCCACCTTTTGCAAGTTTTGCTTAAAAATGGTTTCCTTCCTTCAAAGTCTCTATGTTAAATTCTTCAAAGTTCATCATCAAAACACCTCCTAAATCTGAGCATGTTAACTTCTATGATAATTCCACTTTTTTGTTTTGATACATTATTAAAAAATTGTATATTAAATTTTAAAAATACGCTATTATTCAAAGCATGGAACAGTATAAAAAAGAATTCATTGACTTCATGGTCGAGTGCAAAGTACTCAAATTCGGTTCGTTCACTCTCAAAAGCGGACGCAAATCACCCTTCTTTATGAACGCAGGCGCATACGTAACAGGCAGCCAGCTCGCAAAACTCGGCGAATTCTACGCGCACGCAATACATGACAACTTCGGAGACAACTTCGACGTATTGTTCGGCCCCGCATATAAAGGAATTCCGCTCAGTGTAGCAACCGTCATCGCTTACCAGAAACTGTTCGGCAAAGAAATACGCTACTGCTCAAACAGAAAAGAAGCAAAAGACCACGGCGCAGACAAAGGAAATCTGCTCGGAAGTGAAATACACGACGGTGACCACGTAGTAATAATAGAAGACGTAACCACTTCAGGAAAATCCATCGAAGAAACATATCCCGTAGTAAAAGCCCAGGGAACAACACCCGACGCAATAACAATCGTAGGAGAAATGGTTTCGCTCAACAGAATGGAACGCGCACTCGACTCACAAAAGAGCGCACTGGACACAATAACACAAAAATACGGTTTTCCTGCACGCGCAATCGTAACAATGAAAGACGTAGTTGAATATCTTTACAAACCCGGCCAGAACGGAATAATTACCGACGCTCTCAAAAAAGAAATCGACGCTTACTACGCAGAATGGGGCGCCCAGTAAAAGTGCAAAAACAAAAAGCGCAGAACAGGCAGAATAAATTGAACAAAACAAAAAAAACGCGCGCACTTATTTTGGCAGCCGCAGCAGTAATTTCGTTAACAGCGTCATTACTTGCTGCCGGCTGTGCAAAAACAAAAAGCGCAGTTCCATTAACAAAAACCGACTCTTCCCAAACAGCAAATGCACAAACCGCGGCCGCCACTTCCCCGCGCTACGTTCCAAAACGCATAGTCGTTCTTTCACCGTCAGCCGCCGAAATCCTGTGTGAAATAGGCGCATACAGTCAGATTGCTGCCCGAACAGACTTCTGCGACTGGCCCGAACAAATGCAGCAAAAACCAAGCGTCGGCGGCTTTTCAGAAAAATCGCTCAGCATAGAAAAAATAATTTCCTATTCACCGGACATGGTTTACGGTTCAGAAGGAATGCACGACTTTGCAAAACCACAGCTCGAATCAGCCGGAATAAAAGTCTATCTGTCAAAAGCTGAATCAGTTTCTTCTATTATACAGGAAATTATTTACATGGGGGAACTCACCGGCCACACAAAAAAAGCAAACGAACTTGCGCAAAGCATACAAAACGCATTCACCGCAGCACAAAACAAAACGCAGGTCCAACAGTCTCTCTCCAAACAAAAAACCGTCTATTACGAAGTATGGAATTCGCCCTACATGAGCGCCGGAAAATCTTCCTATATAACAGAAATAATTCAGGCCGCCGGAGGAACAAATATATTTTCCTCTCTGCAATCGCAGTATCCGCTCGTGTCAGAAGAAGCAATAATTGCCGCAAACCCCGACGTAATAATTCTTCCAGACTCAAACGGAATTTCCCCTTCACAGGTAGAACAGCGCCCGGGCTGGAACACAATAAGCGCCGTAAAAAACAAAAAAATCTACACAATAAACGCAGACATAATTTCACGTCCGGGACCAAGAATCACTCTTGCACTAAAACAAGTTGAACAAATCCTGCGCGACAACAGCATCCCCGCTCCACAAACAAGCGCCCCAACCCAAACCGCATCCCCGCAATAACAAACACCCAGTATGAAAACCGCCACCAAATTCACTCTGCTAACAATTATCCTCTTACTGACTGCTGCTCTCTCCATCGCGCTCGGTGCCACAAATCTGGACTTCAAACAGCTCCTCGCAAACACAAACACGGCGGCGCAGAATATTCTGCTGCAAATTCGACTGCCACGAACACTACTTGCAGCCACAGCAGGCATAATGCTCGGTGGATCCAGCGCCGCCTTTCAGCTTTTATTCCGAAACCCGCTCGCAGAACCTGGCATCCTGGGAATCACATCGGGCGCAACACTTGGCGCGGTAAGTGCAGCATGCTTTGCAGGAGGCGCAATACTAAACGCGGGATCTTTTTTAGGAGCCCTCATCGCAGGCCTTGCAGTGGCACTCCTTTCACAAACACGCGAAGCTTCAACTACAGCCATACTCCTCTGCGGAACAGCACTCGGAACATTGTATTCCGCACTTACATCAATAACACTTTCTCTCAATTCCCAAAAAATCCAGTCAATGTACATCTGGATGCTCGGAAGCTTCAGCGGGCGTGGCTGGAACGAACTAAAACTTGTTGCAATACCCGCACTCATTTCAATACCGGCGCTTCTTTTATTAAGCCCAAAACTCGACTTACTCTACGCAGGCGAAACAACAGCTGCGTCCCTTGGACTTGAAGTACAAAAACTCAGAACGCAGACACTCCTCGCAGGAACACTTGCAGCATCAGCGGCAGTTTGCGCAGGCGGAACAATCGGTTTTATAGGACTCATTGCCCCGCATTGTGCCAGAAAACTCGCAGGACCAAAAGCTCTTGTACATTTACCGGCATCCATGTTGTGCGGAGCCATAATTCTTCTCATATCAGACACTGTTTGCAGAACAGCCGCCGCACCTGCAGAAATTCCAGTCGGAACAGTCACAGCACTTCTTGGCGCACCGTTTTTTGTATGGCTGCTTCTTTCAAAAAAATAAGGGTACAGTTAAGGGGTCAGTTATGGGTACAGATATAAAAACAAATCCAAACACAGGTACAGTTAAAGGCACAGATATAGGTACAGAAACAGGTACAGTTTTACAAACAGCGACAGATAATGGTACAGATACACACACACTCAGCGCCAAAAATCTAACAGCCTCGTGGAACAAAAAAAACGTACTACAGAACATAAACCTTGACCTTAACACAAAAGAATTTGTCTGTCTTTCTGGACCAAACGGAAGCGGAAAATCCACTCTCCTTACACTCATGGCCGGCATTAGGAAAAACGGCCTTAAGGGTACAGATATTCTGCTCGATTCTGTCCCCCTAAAAGCACTGCCACGCCTTAAAATAACAAGTCATATCGCTTACCTGACACAAGCTGAATTCCCCGCGTGGAATTACACCGCCCGCGACGTTGTGCTAACCGGGAGATTCGGGCGCGCGAAATCAGGCATATACACACCCATCGATTACGCCGCCGCAGAAGAAGCAATAAAAAAGGTACAGATAGAAAACCTTGCCGACAAAAACATTCTGTCCCTGTCCGGCGGCGAGTACCAAAAAGTAAGAATAGCGCGCGCCCTTGCGCAGAACACGGCCTTTCTTCTGCTGGACGAACCGGTCGCTAACCTCGATTTTGCATACCAAAACGACCTTCTCGCACTCCTTAAAGAACTGGCATACAGCGAAAACAAAGGCATACTCGTCTGCATACACGACCTTAATACAGCTGCACGCTTTGCAGACAGACTGTCCCTTCTCCAGAAAAACGGCTCCCTTGTTTCAGGAACCCCCGCTCAGGTTATGTCACCGCAAATTCTTGAACAAATCTACGGTCACAAGTTCAGCACATTTATTCACCCAGGATACAAATGCCTGCAGGCCTACGAAATTTAAACAAAAAGGTCCCCAAATACGCAGAAACCCACATTCCCCACTAGACACAAAAAAAATTATATGCTATCATATAAAAACATCGGGCGGTTAGCTCAGCTGGGAGAGCACCTGGTTTACACCCAGGTTGTCGGGAGTTCGATCCTCTCACCGCCCATTGTAAAGGCTTCATGTATTTTGCATGGAGCCTTTTTTATTTCAGATCTTGCACAACTGTTTTATTTTAAGGAAATAAAATGTCCGGCACACTAACCTTTATTCTCATGGCAGCAGCCGCAATACTCATTATACTGCTCCTGAACTTCTACATAAAATGGAAAGCCTACGGTGAATCAGAACACAGGCAAAAGCTCGCCCGGCAAAAACAACAGGAAGCGGCCACAAAAGGCCTTTTAATAAACTGTCCCCTTTGCAACAGTCCGCTTCTTCCGGGAGAAGACCTCATAAGCCGCGTCTACAGGCCAATGAATGTACCCGACCAGCTGTGTACCATAAGTGGCTGCCCGCACTGCTTTCCAAAACCCGAACCCGGCATAAAAAGAATCTGTCCTGTCTGCCACAAAGAAGTTCCTGTAAAAGACGGCCACCTCGTAGCCAGGCTCTTTAACAAAACTTCAGGAAAAAAGCACGTAATTGTCACAGGATGCAGCCAGTGCAGTAAAAAGCACCCATAGCCAACCCGCCAGTACAGCATGAAAATAAACTCAAAATATGTTACAATAATACCATGAACCCAATATCAAATTTTCATACACACACACAGCTTTGCAATCATGCAGAAGGAACGCCCCTCGACTATGTTGAACAGGCAATCCGTGAAGGCTGCACACAGCTTGGATTTTCAGACCATTGCCCTTACCCGGACTCTTTCGATGACTGCTGGCCCAACATAAGAATGTCCATAGATGAAGTTCCCACTTACCTTGAATGGATAGAAGAAGCAAAAGAAGCCGCGCCGTTCCCCGTCTACACAGGCTACGAATGTGAATGGGACAGCGACTTTTCGGCATGGTATTCTGACGACCTCAAATCTACTTACAAAGCAGACTATCTTGTTCTGGGGCCGCACTGGGTAACAGACGGTTCAAGCCACATTTACGCGCCCGACATAGACAACCCCATGCTTCTCAACAAATACATTGACCAGACAATAGACGGCATGCGTTCCGGAAACTTCGCCTTTGTAGCACACCCCGACCTTTTTATGGCAGGCTACAAAGAATGGGACGAACAGTCAAAAGCATGCCTTCAGGCCATACTCGATGCAGCCTGCGATCTTGACCTGCCGCTCGAAATAAACGGACTCGGAATAACACGCACACCAAGTGACACCCGCCGCGGAATCCGCTACGCCTATCCGTACTGCGAATTCTGGGAAATGGTATCGCGCTCAAATGCAAGAGTAATCTGCAATTCAGACGCACACCATCCTTCAGACGTAATATTCAACGCATGGAAGGCTCGCGACTTTGCCTCAAGATTCTGTCTGACGCCAATAGAAAAGCCCGACTTCTGACACCAAAAAAAATTTGCTTTTTCAGGCATTCAACCCTATAATATGGGTACAGATAAAAAAGTTCAGAAATAAAAAGAGGGGACATTCTGTTGAAAGATTTTGAACTCGACAAAGACAGCAAAAGAAAATTGTACTATCAGCTTTTCCGCGAAATATCCGGGCAGATAGAAAACAACACTCTCAAAACAGGAACAAAATTGCCTTCAGTTCGCATAATGTCCCAGAAACAGGGCATAAGCAAAAATACTGTAACAAAAGCATACGAAGAACTCGAAAAAGCCGGCTACATTACATCTGTACCCAAAAGCGGCTTCTTTGTAAAAAAACCGGGAGAAACATTGGAATTGAACTCAATCAACACAAACCAGGAAGACCAGATTCCCACAGTAGAATCAATAATGGACGCCGCCGCTGAATCAAAAAAAGACACTTTTGTAATGGCAGACCCGTTTGATTCAGAAGAAGACACACGCAACGAACCAACTGTACCCAAACAAAGCGAATCTGCACCCATAATATTAAGTTCAGGCCAGGTAATCCAGTCTTCTGCTGAATTGAATTCAGAACTGAACAAAACGTCTCTTTCAACCCCCGAACAGGAACTTTCAGAACTTTACAGACAGGCATTCATAAAAAACAAACAGCACAAAGTAAACAAAGAAGACTCTTTGATTGGAGACGAAACTCTCAGAATCGCAGTAGCTGCATTCCTATACAACTTCCGCAAAACAGACGTAAACCCGGCAAACATAATAATCGGGACAGACATAAAGCAGCTTATATTCAACATACTGTCACTCCCGTCTCTTTCAGAAAACGGAATAAAATCACAGGGACACGGTCTTCTCCAACTTGCAGAACTTTCTTCAGGAAACGGACATCCAAACGTAAATCCTTCAATTGCAATCTGCGAAGGAACAGAAAGGACAATGAAAAAAATACTCTCACTTACCGGAAAGCCCGTAAAAGAAATTCCGCAGGATGACTCAGGAATGAACTTTGACTTCCTTGTCACAAGCGGCGCAACAATGGTTTTTACAACACCAACCGATGTTCCCCCAAGCGACAGTCCGTTAAAAGATTTGGACTCCAGAAGAAACGAAATTCTTTCATGGGTCACAGCCGAACCTTACAGATACATAATAGAATACGACACATCCACCTGTTCCGAAGACGCTACACCCTTCCTTCACGAAAATTCCGACAAGGTAATTTACACAAACTCTTTTGAAACTTCCACATTTGGAACAATAAAAGCGGCTTTTGCAGTTCTTCCAAAAAAACTTGCAGAAGAATACAAATCACGCTATGAAGGATTCGAATGCCCGCTTTCGTCACTTAACCAGACAGTTATTTCGGATATTCTTCTGAGTGGAAAACTCCAGAAGTACCTGGATGAACTTGAACAGCTCTAAAAAGACTGAATCCGGCCGGAACTAAAAAAGTTTTTCCCCAAGAATACGTGCAGCCAGAGCAACAGCCATAGCCGCAGTGTCGTTTCTTACATCAAGAATAGGGTTCACTTCTACAATCTCCATTGAACGCACCATTCCAAGTGAACTCATGTCTTCCATCAAAAGAAGCGCTTCCCTGTAACTAAGTCCCCCCGGAACAGGAACACCGGTACCAGGTGCAATGGAAGGATCCAGCGAGTCCATATCAAAACTGATGTGCACTGTATCACAGTGGGTTTTGAAAAACACCTTAACTTTCTTTATAATTTCAGAAAATCCCATGCGGTCAATGTCACTTATCGTAAAAACAGTAACGCCTGCTTCATGCATAAGTTTTTTCTCCCCGGGATCAAGATCACGTATTCCAACATAGCAAATGTTTTTGGGATCAACCTTACGGCCTTCATAATACAGATTCACCAGCCGCTCCAGTCCGTAACCCGCGCTCGCAGCCATACACTCGCCGTGAATGTTTCCCGTAGAAGAAGTTTCTGCGGTGTTAAAGTCGCCATGTGCATCCACGTAAAGAACGCCCAGCTTTTTTCCGCTCTTTTTGTATGAAGCACCCAGTCCTGCAAGTGTACCGAGCGCTATCGAATGGTCGCCTCCAAGCACAAGCGGAAAATCCCCCGTGTCACTGACGGCCTCTACTTCGCGTGCCAGATCTGTACAGGCATCAACAATAGCATCAAGATACTTTGCCTTCGGATTTGAACCTGCATCGGCATATTCCTGCGCAACAATGTTAAAGCCTTTTTTGTTTACAAAAACATTATGCCCAAGACCTTCAATCTTTTCGCGCAGCCCCGCCAGACGAATAGCCGAAGGCCCCATATCGCTGCCATGACGCCGTCCGCCATAATCCAGTGGCATTTCCAAAATATGAACATTCATATACATCTCCTTTACCATTTCAAATAAAATGAGGAATTTATTTTACTAACTAACGTTAGTTAAAAAAAACTGGCTCTCCTAAAAGAGCTTAATTCTTAACTAAAACGATATATGAAAACTAACGTTAGTTAAATAAATTCCCCGCGCGGGAGGACGGGGGAAACGATAATGATTTGATTTTTAGCTGTCGCGAAGCGACATACGATAGTTTCCAAGCAAAAATCAAATCAAGTAATTTCAACAAAGTATGAGTACATACTTTGTTGAAAAACCGGTTATCGGTTTCACCGGCCGACCAGGAGGGGTGTTTTACAACCACTCGTTAGTTTACAAATATCATATCCCAAAAATCTCGATTCTGTGCTTACGACCGATAGTTTTTAACGACCGTTCGTTCGTAAAACTGGGATTTTCATCCTTAAATTTATTCAAATCAACCAGAAAACGATTCATAGAAAAATGCTGGAACACAAAAACCGACTCCCACGCACTGTCTTTCCCGCCGTTATAAGAAGAAAGCAGCGTGTCCCTGTAAATAGAAAAAATCCCTTTCTCCTTAAGTTCCGAATATCCCACAAGCCAAAGTTCCGGTTTTCGTCCCCCTTCCGCCGCATGTTCATAAAGAGAGCGGTGAAGTTCCGCAGCCATCTGTGCCATAATACGCTGGCTGTCATCAATAAGGGTACAGATTTCCGGACCGCCGTTTTTCTTAAGAAACTTAAGATGCGCAGTTTTTGCAGTATGAACAGGAGTCTTGTTCATTATAATAACATTCTTCCTGAAGTCAGTGTAAAATTCGGCATTCCGCTTAAAAAACCCTTCTGCAATGCGCCCGCTCTGGCCAACAAGATATGCACGTTTTGCATTAAGCTGCTCTTCCTTACCAGGATTGTCACCTATAACAATGTAATTTATTTCATCATCCTGCGTCACTTTATCATAGGCCGTGTTATATACAACTGCATTTTGCAAAGGATATTCGGGAGTGTCTTTCAAAGCAGCCGCCTTTTGAAGCGGAAAAAGACTTCCTGCCAAAGAATTCCACTTGGCACACAATGATCTGTACCCATCCCTGTAACTGCAAAATGCCTTCCACTGCCCTTCTGTCATACATTTCCTCCCGAAACATTTCCCACACTTTTTTCCAAAGACTCTCTGTCTGTTTTCATTAAAATCCCGCAGTCAAAGCCGCCTGTTTTTTCCAAACTGTCACGGCCTTCACCAAAAGCACGCGCAGCCGAAGGAAAAAAGTCCTCAAGACGGCCGTATTCGCAAAAAGACATATCTTCGTAAATGCGTCTGGCGGCGCTCCACTTTTCGCACACAAGCAGCACGCATTCACGAACACCGGGGAACTTCTGCAAAACCCGTGAAACACACTCTGCAAACATGCGCTTGCCCAAACCGCGTCCCCGGCATTTTTTAAGCAAAGCCACCGAACTCACATAAAGTACGCCGCCTTCGTAACAGTGACTGGCCGCCGCCGAATGTCCCAAAACAAACGACAGCTTACCGCGCGGAACGTCTTTCCATATTTCGCAGCAAAAGTAACCGCACACCTCTCCTTCATCCAAAAGAACAAAAAATCCTTCAGGAAAAACATTCATTCTTTCCAGAAAAACACTGCGGCTTTCGTTTATTTCGGGAATAAAAGCTTCCGTTTCCACATCCATAATTGAGTCAATGTCACCAGCACACGCATTTCTGAATTCTACCTTGTGCAATTCAATATTATTCAATTCAGCCTTATTCAAATTATTCCCCCTCACTCACAGTATAATCCCAGTTATGCTTTGGATAGCGCCCCTTCATTTCAGAGCAAATTTCTTTCCAAGTACCATTCCAAAAGTTTTCCAAATCTGTAGTAACCTGAAGCGGCCGCCTGGCAGGAGAAAGCAGCCTCATCAGTACCGGAACACCCATCACACGCGGCGTAGAAAAGCACCCGAACACCTGCTGGATAATCACTTCAAGAACGGGTACAGTTTTGTCGCCGTTTTTTTCATACAAAAGCTTACGGTGCCGCCCGTTTTCAAGCGTAATTTCAGCCGGAACACATTCACATACCTTAGCGCCGTCCAGATACCAGTACAGGGCATTATAAACAGACTGCGCATTCACTTTTTCACCTCGCGGAATAAAAGGAACAAGCCATTCTTCTGCATTAAGAGCAAGATTTTTCAATTTAAGCCTGAACCCGTCTTCCCCGGAACCGCAATTTTCGGCATAAAACCCGCACCGTTTCAAAAAATCCCTGCTGTTTTTTTCAAGCGGAAGCCATTCTATCCCGTCAGCCTTAACCGCAGCGCATACAGCTTTAGAATAATCCTCTTCGCTAACCGCAGAACGGCGGCTCTCCAAAATTATTTTACCGTATGCCCGGCCTTCTGTCTTGACCAGTTTGCCGTCAGAAGAAAATGCTGCTGTAGAAAAACTGTGCGCGCGGCTGTTCATAAAAGACAAAGCTGCAGCCTCGTCAACAGAAGCCCAGTCATAAATGCGCGCGCACGAACTGCCGGCATCAACTTCAGGAGCAACAATATAAGTGCTAAGCGAGCCGCCGTAAGCCGATCTGCCTTTTTCAGAACAAACGGCCTCACGCCCGGAAGCAAATTTATATCTGCCTCTGTTTTCCACATCCGCAACTGCCAACCGGTCGGGATATCCACATAAAAGTGCACAACCTGTGGAAAATTCTGTGAATTCAAGTGCAAAAATATCCACAACCTGTGGATTTCTTGCGTAAATCTGTACCCGTTTTTTAAGGTCTTGCTCATACATTTGCTGCATTCTGTCTGTCACCGTCCCACCCAGTGCACATTTTACCGCGATACTTGTGGATAACTCCACTTTTCCATACGGAATTCCGCTTAACGCAACGCATGCAACACGCGGGTTCAGTCCCAGAAAAAGACATGCCCTACCCAACTCCGTAATTTTGCCTTCCTTAAGGCAGCCCAAAAGTTCCAAAACCTGCACGGCACTGTTCCACGCAGACTCTGACGGCACATCAAGCCAAGAAAGACCTTCTCGCGAAGAAACACCCCATTCCGCACACTCAAGAACAAGTGAATTCAGGTCACTGCGAAGAATTTCGGGCGACAACGACTCGGGACGCGGTTCAGACTGCCTCCAGAGCCTTATACAGCGACCCGGACCCATACGGCCTGCACGTCCTGCCCTCTGCTGCGCGCTGAACATACTTTCACTGCGGGTCACCAGAGTGTCCATAAGAAGTGACTGGTTAAAAATATTGTAGCGGCTTAAACCGCAATCAATGACAATCCCAACGTCAGGTACTGTAAGAGACGTTTCTGCAATGGAACTGCTCAGAATTACGCGCCTTTTTTCTGCACAATCTGCAGAATTTGAGTAGCTGTGTCCTTTAAGAATTTTCTTCTGCTCGTCAAAGGGTACAGAGCTGTGAAGAACAAAAATTTCTGTACCCTTCTCCAAATCTGTACCTATTAACAGCGATTCCAGTTCGGTTTTAGTACGCCTTATTTCTGCAATTCCAGGCAAAAATACAAGAATGTCCTGACCCGGGCAAGCATTTACAGGTACAGATAAGGTGTCAGATTTCTTCCTATTTTCTTCAACAGGTACAGTTTTGGGTACAGATTTATTAACGGTGACAGATTCAGACAAAACCTTAATAACAGCACGCGACGGTGACAGATTGGGCTCATATTCCACAGTAACAGGAAAGCGTCTGCCCGGAATTTTCATTACAGGAACAAAGGGTACAGAATCTGTACCCTTATCTGACCCCGTAAACGACTCACCAAGATAAGAACAAAGGTGATCTGTCTGAATAGTTGCCGACATAACTATTACAAAAAGGTCATCCCGCAAAGCCACGGCTTCTTTAAGAAAAGCCAGTGCCAAATCTGAATGTACACTTCTTTCATGGAACTCATCAATTACAACAACCGACACACCATCCAAAACAGGGTCAGACTGCATCATGCGCGTAAGAACAGCCTCTGTAAGCACCGTAAAGCGTGTTCTGGGGCTTACTTTTTTTTCAAGATGAACAGTATAGCCACAAAGGCCGCCGGGTACGTCTCCCAAAAGTTCGGAAACCCGTGAAGCAATATTTACAACAGCCAGGCGGCGTGGTTCAAGCATCAGTATCTGTCCCGAAAAATGCTTTAGTAAACTTACAGGTACTGCAGTAGATTTTCCGGCGGCCGTTTCTGCAGTCAGCACAAGAAAGCGGGAAGGGGAATTCTTCAGTTTTTCACAGATTTCATCCAGGTACTCATAAACCGGCAGTTTTTCAATATCAGACATTTGTACATACCTCAGTAAGAATTCCGTCCAGAGATTTAAAAAATCCTTTTTTTCCGAGTCTCCATTTTTGTCCGGTAAGAGCGTCAAAATAAGCAATTACTTCAGAAAATATATGGCCGCTTGTGTCAAAATATATTTCTTTGGCAACCACCGTCTGCGAAATCCAGCATATTCCCAAAAGTCTTGCGGCTTTCATCAAAGCGACTGTAACAGCACCTTCAGTAACCATAACTGACCCCACGCTGAACAAAACCTTTCCGTATGGCGTAAAAACAGAAGCCGCTGTCATAAACAAAACAACCGCCAGTCCTGGTAAAATTCGCACACACTTTTTTCTCCTGACAGACGCCGCTATAAAAAAGAGCGCGCAGATTCCCCACATGACAAAAATATTTTTACAAAACATCAGTCCTGCCACACCCGCTGCGCTTGAGAGCCAAAGAGCCGCGTCTGTAAATTTAAAACGCTTTTTTTCGTTAACTGACACCGGCGCGCGCAAAAACCTAACCGTTCCCACCCGTAAATCGGCATACCACTGCGAACAATCTGCAAATTTCTTAGTAAAACATCCAGTCATGATTCCCGCTGCAAGTCCCCAGACAACAATCCCCGCCCAAACCGCGCGCGCCGTCTCTCCAAAAAAGAATATGCGGCACCAAAACATTTGCGACAGAACATTTCCCAGCGCACCAAAAATGCAAACTCCGACAAAAGAAATCATTTTTTTTTCAAAAAAAAGAGAATACGCCGCAAAAGAAAAAATAACGCTCAAAAAAGTGCCAAAAAAACTCATCACAAAAACATAGCTCAACAAAGTACCAGAAATTACACCCTGAACAAAAACCTTAAGTGCTGCAAGCAAAAGGACAGAAGAAAAATCCATAAACCCAAAAGCCAGCATTAACGGAACATTCGCAAGTCCAAGCCTCATAAACGGCAGCGGCTTGGGAACAGCATATTCCACGGCAGAAAGAAACATACACAAAGCTGTAAAAAAGGGTAGGGCAGGGTTTGCAGCCTTCTTCTCAAACATGCAGAAAGTTTAGCACAAAAACCAAAAATTTAAAACAAAAAACGGCTTCTTCCCGCAAATATACAGAAAGAAACCGTTCTAAAACTCGCCAATAAAGAATACGCAAGTTTTTATATTCTTTATTATCTTATAGAAACAAGTTCAATATCAAAGGCAAGATAAGAATTCGGCGGAATAGCACCCGGAATTCCATTTTCACCGTAAGCCATATCAGGAGGAAGAACAACAGTTCTCTTTTCTCCAAGCTTCATATCCTGAACCATAACATCATAACCCGGAATCATCTGGCCGGCTGCAGTAACAAAATCCAATGGACCACGGCCTTCAGACTTATCAAAAACCTGACCGTCAACAAAATATCCCTTGTATTCAGTGGCAACTTTTTTACCGGCACCACACTTACTTCCAGAGCCTTCCTTTGTTGTCTTAAAGTAAATTCCGTTTTCATCCTTTTCAAATCCGGGGAAAGCTTTTTCTACAGCAGCAATCTTGTCCTTAAGAGCCTTTTCCTTCTTTGCAAGGGCATTCTTTTTTGCAACAGCGGCATATTTATCAAAATCAGACTGTGTTGTACCAAAAGCTTCTGCTTCTGCACCGTGTCTGATAATCTTTACGCTCTTGATTTCATCATTCTGCTTAACCGCATTAACAACATCCTGGCTTGCGTCATCAACAACATGTCCAAAAATTGTGTGGTGCCCGTTAAGCCACGGTGTTTCTACATGTGTAATAAAGAACTGGCTTCCGTTTGTTCCGGGTCCTGCATTTGCCATAGCAAGAACTCCCGGTCCCTTAAAGTCAAGTTCTTCTACAATTTCATCAGCAAATTTATATCCGGGACCACCTGTTCCGTTTCCTGCAGGATCTCCACCCTGAATCATAAAATCTGCAATAACACGGTGGAACTTGAGTCCGTCGTAAAATTTCTTTCCCTTGTGGCTGTCCAGTGTTCCTTCTGCCAGACCAACAAAGTTAGCAACAGTAAGTGGTGTCTGCTTGTAATAAAGTTCTACAACAATATCACCGCGTGTTGTTTCTATATCAGCAAAAAGTCCGTCTTTGCCTTCGATAGATTTCAAACTGTTTCCCATGGGTTTACATCCTCCGCAACTTAATAATACAGCTCCAAAAAGAAGCACAGCCAATTTTTTTTTCATTTATATTGCCCTCCTATACGGTTGCCTAAAACTGTTTCAAAAACCAGCGGTAAATTGCATCAAGTCTCTTTGAAAAAGTATCATAGAATTTGTTTTCAAGAAACGAAATCGCCGGTACTTTTGTCTGAACCAGCATATAAACCATAAGGTCTTCTTCACAATCCACTACAACAAGATTAATTCTAAGCTGCTCAGTTTCTACACATTTAATCGGACCAACATAAACGTCACTACAATTTGCAAAATCTGCAGCAATTTCCTGTTCTTTACCAAAATAGTTAAGAACATAATTAATCTTTCCAAGCGATTTATCGTTTAAAAGAACATAAGCTTTTTTACCGTCAATGTCACCGTCAACAGGGTCAGCAACTCTTGTTTTGTCTCTTGGACCTGCAATACAGTAGGCTTCCTTGTAAAGAATTTTTTCAACACCTTCGTCAATATATGGCATTTTATCCATTTTGCTTACCGAACGGATTACACGTGATGCCTTTTCAATATTAACACTCTGCGGATTGGAACTGTTCAGGTTCTTCTTTGGAATCAGGTAAAGATTCTCTACATAAATAACCGGAATCCCAAACTCAGAAGGCCAGACTGAAGAAATTTTTTTACTAAGCTCTGTCTTTGGCAAAAGCTTAAGTTCGTATGTCTTTTCTTTAAAGTGATTAACCTGAATCTTTCCGTCAGAAACAAGTTTATCATAAATTGAACTGTCAACAATGTCCCGGGCTGAAAATGCAAAAATTTCCAGTCCGGAAAATAAACAGACAGCAACAAGCAGAATTTTTTTCTTTAAGTTTTCCGCCATACACAGTCCTGAAAATGATTTTCAGCGCACGCCTTTGTAAATTACGCGCACCTGCTTATATAAACCATCTCCCTCGCTTTTAGTTTCAATATCGCCAATGTCATTAAGAGTTGTGTGAATAAGACGGCGCTCAAAAGGATTCATCGGTTCAAGAAGAATTGAATTCTTCGTCTGTCTAACCTTATCGGCAGTAACGTATGCAAGACGAACAAGACTTTCCTCACGGCGGATTCTGTAATTCTCGCTGTCAAGAATAATTCTTACATCTTCGTGTCCAAGGTGGCCTGCATAAACATTTACAAGAAGCTGCATTGCATCAAGATTCTTTCCCTTGCGTCCAATAAGAATAGAAGAACTGTCGCTTGTAAGTTTTATTCCAATTTTCTTTTCTTCGCGGAACATAACTTCAACAGTAACTTCGTATCCCATCTTGTTTATCATCTCAGTAACAAAATCGATGATTTTTGATTCGAATTCACCTTGAGGCATGGGATTTGCAACCATTGCAGGATTATTTGCGCGGACAGTTGCATTCGGAATTTTTCCGTCAAATTCAGGGGAAACATGATCCTGTGAGTCAACAGTGTGAATTCTGATTTTTACATAACCTTTTTTGAAAAGAGTATTTTTCTGTGACTCAAGAATTTCTACATCAAACTGATCTTTTTCAAGACCAAGTTCAACAGCTGCCTTTTCTACAGCTTCTTTTTCTGTTTTTCCTTCATATTCGTAAACCATTTTATTCCTCCAAGAATTTTACTCAATAATCAGCGTGTTTTTTTCTTTCCGCCCTTGAATTTAAGAACGTTGCTGTTAACAACAGGTTTTGCTTTTTCCATTTCGGCACGCTTTTTCTTCATTACATTGTTAATAACAAGCTGCTGTCCAATCTGAAGAATGTTGCTTACAGTCCAGTAAAGGAGAAGTCCGCTCGGTACATTATAGAACAGGAAGAAGAACATAATAGGCATACCGTACATCATGAATTTCATCTGTTTCTGTGCAGCACCGCCACCTGCCGAACCGCCGTACTGTGTAATAACACCGTTCAAAAGCTGTGAAGCAGTATAAATAAACGGAAGAAGACGCAACGTATTCATCGTAAATCCCGAAATAAACGGAATATGTTTGTTCCATGTAAACAGAACGTCTCCCTTTGAAAGATCGTCAATCCATCCCGGAATAAATTCTGCTCCGCGGAACTCAAAGTAATTGTTGAATACATTGTAAAGAGCAAACAGGATAATCATCTGCAGAATCATCGGAAGACAACCCTTCATAGGATTATACCCGACTTCTTTATAAAGTTTCTGCATTTCTATACTGAGTTTCTGCTGGTCATCCTTGTACTTTTCCTGAAGGGCAGTCATCTTTGGCTGAAGTTCCTGCATCTTAAGGGAACCCATTGCAGAATTCTTATTCAGCGGGAACAAAACAATCTTCAAGATAATTGTAAGAACTATGATAGAAATTCCCCAGTTCTTCATTACAATATTTATTTTTTCGAGAATCCACTTGAGTACAATTTCAATCCACGAAAGCATTCCGCTTGTCTGCAAAGCCTGATTGAATTTTACTCCAGAAAGACCCCAGGAGTTCTTTTCCTTTGAATTGTATTTAATGAGCTCATTTTCACTTCTTGGTCCGACATAAATGTAGTAAGAATCATTTACATCGCCTGACTCAACAGGATTTCTTGTAAGAAAAATCTGGGCATTTTCATAGTCATTGCTGCTCTGAACAGAAGTCTTTACATTGTTCTGCATGTTTAGAGGAGCAACAGGTTTTACAAGGGTAGTAAAATATTTTCCTGCAACACCAGCCCAGTCATACGGCTTGTCATATGTTTTATCTGTTATTGGTTTTACAGTTTTCTTTGACCCGTTGAACGAAATAAACTGTCTTACTTCGTAGCGGTCATGCTTTCTGTCATAGTGCGGTCCAATCTGCGGAGCCGTTCTTATGGTATAGGAAGCTCCGTTAAAGTCCAGTCCGCCGTCACCAGTTTTTAAGGTAACATCCAGTTTAAAAACATAATCATCAGGCATAAAGGTATACTTTTTTCCGAGAGTTACAGGGCGTGTATTTCCTGACTCGTCCTTAAACTCATACGTTTTGAAAAAACCGATTGTATAATCGTCAAATACTTTTACATTGAAGTTTTCGTTAATTACAGAAGATTCCGGTCCGCCGAACGAAAGTGAAAAGGCTCTGTTCATTTCAGAAACATTGTCTGCCATTTCGACACCCAGACCAGTATCTTTATCCTTATGTTCAAGAAGCTGGTAACTTATTATGTCTCCGCCTCTGTTTGTAAGAACAACTTTTGCTTTTTTTGTAGTGACTGTAAATTCCTGAAGAGGAATCTGATCGACTTTTGAAGTTTCATTATCTGCAGAAACAACGCTGTCTATCAAAGACTGTTCTTCGCGTGCTTTTTCTTCTTCCAGAGCTTTCTGTGCTTCAAGTTCAATCTGCTGTGCCTGGGCTGCGGCCTGCTGTTTTGGAGCAACATAAACTGTCTGTACAAAAAGAGACACAAACAGTACCAAAGTAGACAGAACTATAGCCAGAATGGTATTTTTGTCCATATTATTTTCCTTTTTTTCGCCGGATTATGGAACAGGATCGTATCCGCCTTTATTGAACGGATTACATCTGATTATTCTTTTTACGGCAAGATAAAAACCCTTTAGCGGGCCGTGTTTTCTTATTGCTTCCATAGCATACTGAGAACACGTCGGTGTAAATCTGCAACTCGGCGGAAATAAAGGAGAGATAAAAACTTGATAAAAACGTATTAAAGAACACAGGAATTTTGTAAAAAAATCCCTTAATCCTTTAATAAACCAGCCTTTTGGCATAATGTCTTAAATTTTTCACACCGCGATTGGAACGAGTCATTTCCGGGATATACTAGAAGGAGCATATCGTATCCGGTGTTCAGGTGTGTCTTAAAAAAGCGATATGTTTCACGGCTGTAGCGCCTGGATGTGTTTCGCTCCACAGCGTTTCCATAACCGCGGGGAAGTGGAAATCCGATTCGATTTATGTTTCGGTCATTCAGCATATAGAAGAGCTTTGCTCCAGCAACACTGACTCGCTTCCCTGTCTTAAAAAGTTTCTGGATGTCGGCAGGGCGCTTTATATGTTCTTCACGCTTAAAACGCCCCGTTTTTAACAAGTCCGCTTCCATCCGCTAAGAAAAATCAGTAAGGCTTCTTTTCGTCAGAAACAGTAAGCTTATGGCGACCCTTTGCTCTTCTTCTCGCGAGAACCATGCGACCTCCACGGGTTGCCATGCGTGCGCGGAATCCGAATTTTCTATTGCGCTTTACTTTACTAGGTTGGTATGTGCGTAACATATGATGACTCCTATATAAAAATAATAATTTCGATTACAGTAGTGCGTATATTAACATTAATCTTTTGAATTGGTCAACATACTTTGCCTTAAATCGTCAAAAATTGCTGCCAATTCCGGCGGAAGAGCCTTTTTTGGAGCAGTTCCATGCTTTTTATCAACAGAAATTCCTGTTTTTTTTATAATTTTCTCTTCTTCATCAAGACGTTGCTGCATTTTTGACCTGGTATCGCTGTCTTTTTCCTGCATATTACGCGTGTCAAAAATTTCTCCGCGGTGTCCTGCAAGTCTGTAAACTACATTCGTAATCTTTATCTGTGGAATATCACGCTCAAGTCCGGTCATGATATATTTTTTGTGAAGACGCAGCAGCTCTATCCAGCCGGGATGATCTGCTTCTACCAGAAGAATTCCATTTTTGTAGTCAATTACGCGGCTGTGGTCTGCAAGTTTCTGTCCTTCGTTTGGGGAACGTCCTTTTATGCGGCAAAGAACATTTTTCCACACATTGTAAATATTCAGTGCATCACCTGCATTTGCCGTACGTATATTTTCAAATGCACTTTCTATTACAAAAGATATTTTTTCTGCTTCTTCCATTTTTTTCCCTTTCAAAAACTGAATGATTCAGTCTATATTTGCTTCCAGTTTCCTTTTTCAATTGAATAAACCCTTGTCGCATCGGTTTTGTAATGTTCATAAGGTTCACCCGGGAGAAATGTACAAAAAAGCTGGTCGTAATCGGGAAGAAGTGTCGTTACACGCCGCCTCTTTTCGGGGTCCAGTTCCAAAAGCACATCGTCCATAAGAAGAACGGGCTTTTTTGAAGTTGCATGAGTATAAAATACAGCCTGTGCAGTTCTGAGTATAAGGGCAAGAAGCCGTCTCTGTCCTGTAGATGCAGTCGGAACAAAGGCACTTCCTTTGCGGACAAAAACAATTCTGTCACGGTGGGGACCGGTCAGTGTTGTACCCATTACACGTTCAGCCTCGCGGTGTGAATGAACAATGTCATACACTTCGGAAGGGGAGGGCAAGACTTCTGCATTTTTTTTCCATGAAGGGCAGTATCTTATACTTACGCCGTCTATTCCGGTTACTTCCTCATAAAGCCTACCGAAAATCTGGTTAAAGCTGAAAACTGCATCATTTCTTTTTTTCTGTATTTCAATTCCGTTTTGAACAAGCTGGGCATCATAAGTATATATCAAATCAAAGGCTTTGTTTTTTAACGAAAGGTTTCTGTTTTTCAAAACACGCTTGTAACGGCGCATAACGTCAATGTAAAGAACATCGTACATGCTCAGGGACTGGTCTATAAAAAAACGGCGCCTCTCCGGAGAACCAACAGCAAAATCCAAATCGTCATGATTGTAAAGAACACACGGCATCGTATTAATCAATTCCTTACGATCATGAAGGATTTTTCCGTCTTTTTCTATTTTTTTTTCTATTTTGTTTGCATTCCTTATAATCTTTATTGAAGTTGTATGAGTTGAACCGTTTTCTTCCCTGTACAAAGTATGCAGCGCACAGGCAGATTCAGAATTCCGTATAATTTCAGAGTCTGCCCTTGTTCTGAAAGACGCTCCGTAGGCAGAATAGTAAAGGGCCTCAAGCAGATTGCTTTTACCCTGGCCGTTTTCTCCCGTAAAATAAACTTCTCTCGCAAGAAGATCGATTGTCTCGTTTTTGAGATTTCTGAAATTTACGGGATTAAGAGATAGAAACGGCACTATTCTTTCTGCATCGGCATTATTATGTCAAAATAGTCTTCGGCCGGCTCAGGGCGCATTGTTATTGCTTTCATCTCGGCAGTAAACTCGAAGGCTATTCTCTCACAGTCCATTCCGCGCAAAGGCTCATCAATATAGCGGTAATTAAGTGCTATGACTGCAGGTTCACCGGAATATTCACACGGAATTTCTTCTGATGAACTTCCAAGGTCTGCCTGCTGCGAACTTATTTTAAGTACACCGTCGCTTATGTCAAAGAAAATTCTTCCTGACTTTTTGTCTACCATAAGTGCAACACGCTTGAATGCACCCATAAGTTCATCTTTCTGTACTTTAAACACAAAATCCTGGTGGTCGGGAATTACACGTGAATAATTGGGAAACTGTCCTTCAATAAGCACTGAACCAAAACTGTAACTTCCAAACTTAAAGAAAATCATTTTGTCCACAATTGCCATAAAAATGTTTCCTTCAACAGGAGCATGCTTTAAAATAATATTCAGAATTTTGGGATGAACAATTGCAGGTGTGAAATCACTTACTCCGGCAAGAATATTTTTTGAAGCAAAACTCAGGCGACGTCCGTCAGTTGCAATAAGATTCAGCGAATCATCTTTTTTCTCAAAATATACGCCGTTCATAAAATAGCGTGTTTCATCAACGCTTACTGCAAATGCTGTATGAAGAATCATTTCCTTAAGTTCTTTAGAAGGAATCTCAAAATAAGGAACCTTTTCTGCAGAATCAAATTCGGGGAACTTTTCTTCTGACATGCTCTTCATCTGGAATTTGATTTTTTTAAGAACAGGTTTGATTGTTACTGTTATTGATTTTTCATTGTCAGGGCTTTCTTCCTGAATGAATTCAACATCACCTTCCGGCAGTGACTGGAGAATTCCCATAAATTTATCACAGTAAACTGTCGTTGTTCCTTCTATATCAATATTTACAGGAATTTGTGTTTGGAAATTTACTTTTATGTCTGTTGCCTTAATGGTAAGAGTATTATTCTCTGCAATCAACAAAACATTTGAAAGCATAGAACCGGCATTCTTTGTAGAAATAATTTCCTGGGCGATAGATATTTCTTTTATCATCGCATCTTTTTCAAAAGTAAATTTCATAAAAAACTCCTATAAGTTATTAAGGTAATCTTTTGGGATTACACCGGGTATTTCAAATTTAATTCACGCTCTTATTAAATTTATAAATTTATAAAATTTAATAGTAGTAATAATAAGGCCTGTGAATTCGTGGAAAAATCATTTAATTCTTTTTGATGAAACAAATTGAAAAGTGCATAACCGATGTATTTGAAGTCACAGGATTTTCACTTTTACACAGATCATCAAGAATCTAACAGGTTTTCCACAATATTTTATCATAAAGGTACCTGTTTTTCCACAGGTAATTATATTTTTTTATAGTCTTTAACCTCTCTAATCAAAAGCTGAACAGTCGAATTCAGTGTTGAGTCGGTTTTGAGCTGGTCAACAACTTTTTCGTAACTGTGCATTGCCGTAGTATGGTCTCTTCCTCCGAATTCATTACCAAGTTCAGGGTAGGAAAGATCTGCAAGTTCACGTGCGATGTAAATTGCAATCTGGCGGGGAACAACGAATTTTTTATTTCGCTTTTTGCTTTTTATGTCGCTCAGTGAAATATTGTAATGGTTTGCAACGACTTTCTGTATGGTTTCTATGTTTACAGAACCACCTGCCGATTCACTAAAGAAGTCCCTGAGTTCTCGCTGGGCAATATCTATAGTGACAGGCTTTTGAATAACTTCTGCATAGCGTACCATTTTGTCCAGGCAAGAACTTAATTCCCTTACGTTTGACTGAACATTTTTTGCAATATATTCAATTACTTCGTCAGATATTTGTGTTCCGTTCAGGTGTTGCTTTTTTTGAAGAATGGCAAGCCTTGTTTCGTAGTTTGGTGGCTGCAGGTCAATAGGTGTTCCCAGAGAAAAGCGCGACTTAAGTCTTTCTTCAATACCGTTCAGTTCTGAAAGAGGGCGGTCGCATGTAAATACCATCTGCGCGTGTTTCTGAGACAAAGCTTCAAAAGTGTGGAACAGTTCTTCCTGGGTTCCGACCTTGTCCTTTAAAAAGTGGATGTCGTCCAGTAAAAGTACGTCCAGCTGTCTGTATTTTGACTTGAACTTTTCTATTGTGTTATTTCTGAGTGAAGCTGTAAATTCGTTTGTAAAGTTTTCTGCAGTTATGTAACAGATTTTGAGCCTTGAGTCAGGGTCTGCATTGTTGTAGATGTAATTGCCTATTGACTGCATGAGGTGGGTTTTTCCAAGTCCTACGCCACCGTATATCAAAAGAGGATTGAATCTTCTTCCGGGATTTTTAGCGGCGGCCAGTGCGGCACTGTATGCAAATTCACTGTTGTCACCTGTTACGAATCTGTCGAATGTATAATCTTCACGTAGTAACGGATGTTTTCTGAATTGTACGGGTTCAGTTTTGGGTACAGATGCCGCCGCGTTGTCTGTTTGACTTACAGAATTTGTGTTATCAGAAGAAGTGTCTGTTGTTTCAAGGTGTTCAGCCTGAATTTGGGGTTCAGTTTTGGGTACAGATTGTGTCTGTGTGGTAACCGGCTCTGGTGCTGGTTCAGCTTTTTTTACTATATAATTGATTGAAATTGTCTGGCCGCAGAGTTCTTTAATTTTTGATTCAACTTTGGCTACGTTCCCCATTTTTACCATCTGTCCCCACATAAATGAAGAAGGAACGGTTACAGTTATCTCTGTAATAGAATCTTCAAGATAAGTCATGTTGAACCATAGCGAGAACTGGTCTTCCTGACCTTGTGACTTGTATTCTTCGTGTATCTGTTTTAATGCTTCATCCCAGAAAGCCTTGTAATTCTGTTCACTCATAGCTATATATTATATTCCGCCTTTACTTTTTTTTTCAATACAGGTATACTTGAAATTCAAAATTATTTCTATAATAGAATAAAATCACTCAAAATTAAAAGTTGGGTTTCTTGGGGTTTCAAATGTCAGACGAAAATAACTATTCAGCGAGCAGCATTCAGGTACTGCATGGTCTTGAGGCTGTAAGAAAGCGGCCGGGTATGTACATTGGCTCTACAGGACCCAACGGACTTCATCACCTTGTTTATGAAGTTGTAGACAACAGTATTGATGAAGCAATGGCCGGTTACTGCGACAAAATTGTTGTTGCCCTTGAAAAAGATGATATATGCCGTGTAGAAGACAACGGACGCGGTATTCCGGTAGATATGCATCCTGTTGAACATGTTTCGGCTCTGGAACTTGTTCTTACAAGACTTCATGCCGGCGGTAAGTTTGACAAAAGTACATATAAAGTTTCGGGAGGTCTTCACGGAGTAGGTGTAAGCTGCGTTAATGCTCTTTCTACATGGATGGAAGCTTTTGTTAATACAAATGGAAAGCGTTACGAACAGCGCTACCAGACTGGTATTCCAAAGACAAAGGTTGAATGTATTGGCGATACATCTCTTCACGGAACTACAATCAGATGGAAGGCAGATCCTTCTATTTTTACAGAAACAACTACATATAATTTTGATGTTCTTGCAAACCGCCTGAGGGAACTTGCTTTTCTTAACCCCGGAATTTCTATAGTTTTCAGGGATGAAAGGCTTGAAACTCCTAAAGAAGTTGTTCTTAAATTCGAAGGCGGAATAAGGCATTTTACAAGTTTCCTTAACGAAGGCAAGCAGGTCATTCCGGCTGAACCGGTTTACATAAGCGGCGAAGAAAATGACGTCGTTATGGAAGTTGCTCTTCAGTATAATTCAGGCTATGACGAAAAGATTTATTCTTATGTAAATGACATCAATACGCGTGAAGGCGGAACTCATCTCGAAGGTTTCAAAAGTGCTCTCACGAGTGTTATGAATGATTTTCTTAAGAAAAAGGAAAAACTTCTTAAGAAACTTGATAAAGATGAAAAACTTACCGGCGATGATGTTCGTTCCGGTATTACGGCTGTTATTTCAATAAAAGTACCTGAACCGCAGTTTGAAGGCCAGACAAAAACAAAACTAGGTAACAGTGAAGTGCGCGGTTATGTAGACAGTCTTGTCAGAGAAAAACTTACTCTCTTCTTTGAACAGAACCCGCAGATTCTTGACCAGCTTCTTGAAAAGGCAGTCGGTGAAGCAAGTGCCAGAATTGCCGCAAGAAAAGCAAAAGACAGTGCACGCCGCAAGAACAATATAGACAGTTTTGGGCTTCCCGGAAAATTAAGCGACTGTTCTTCCAAAAATGCAGAAGAATGCGAAGTTTACATAGTAGAGGGAGACTCTGCAGGTGGTTCTGCAAAGAAGGGAAGAAATCCAAAGACACAGGCTATTCTTCCTCTCTGGGGAAAAATGCTTAACGTAGAAAAAGTTCGCCCCGAGAAAGTAATAAACAATGAAAAACTTCAGCCGGTTATTGCATCTTTGGGAGCAGGTTTCGGAAAAGATTTTGATATTACAAAGTTAAGATACCATAAGATTATCATCATGGCCGATGCTGATGTTGACGGAAGCCACATTCGCACTCTTCTGCTTACATTCTTTTTCAGATACATGCCTGAACTTATAGAAAAGGGATATGTCTATCTTGCCATGCCGCCTCTCTTTAAGATTGAACTTAACCGCAAGGCTACTTACGTTTACAGTGATGAAGAAAGAGATGCCGAACTTGAAAAGCTTGGTGACAAGAGAGAAAAGGCCGATGTTCAGCGTTACAAAGGTCTTGGTGAAATGGACGGAAAACAGCTTTGGGATACTACAATGAATCCTGAAACACGCAAGATGAAGGTTGTTACAATTCCAGATGCAATAGCTGCTGACAGAATTTTTACAATCTGCATGGGTGAAGAGGTTGAACCCCGCCGCAAGTTTATTGAGGAAAATGCAATCTACGCAAATCTTGATGTCTGATTTGTCGTCTCATATTTAGTTTAAGGGAATAAAATGGAAAATACACCTATTGCTAACGGTTCAAGTCTTATACAGATTCCTATCGAGGACGAAGTAAAGCAGGCTTTTATAGATTACTCGATGTCGGTTATCGTAAGTCGTGCTCTTCCTGATGTAAGGGACGGACTCAAGCCCGTTCACAGAAGAATTATTTATTCTATGGACGAACTTCACCTTGCTTCTTCGGGCAAGACAAAGAAGTGTGCTACTATAGTCGGAGACGTGCTCGGTAAGTATCACCCGCACGGAGATGCTTCTGTTTACGATGCACTTGTTCGTTTGGGACAGGACTTCAGCCAGAGATATATTGTTGTTGAACCGGGCGGAAACTTTGGTACAATAGCCGGAGACCCCGCCGCTGCATACCGTTATACTGAAGCAAAGATGACCAAAATTGCCGAAGAAATGGTTGCCGACATCGACAAAGATACTGTAGATATGGTTCCGAACTTTGATGATGAAAGAAAGGAACCGTCTGTTCTTCCTTCAAAGTTTCCGTTCCTTTTGTGTAACGGTTCAATGGGTATCGCCGTCGGTATGGCAACAAACATGCCGCCCCACAATCTTCGCGAAGTTGCTTCGGCAATAGGTGCCTATATTGATAATCCCGAAATAACAGTAGATGAACTCCTTACACACATAAAAGGTCCGGACTTTCCTACAGGCGGAATAATCTTTGGACGCCAGGGAATAAAGGATGCTTACAGAACCGGACGCGGAAAAATTCTTGTACGTGGAAGATTCAAAATTGAAGTAAATGAAAAAAGCGGTGCTGAATCCATCGTATTTACAGAAGTTCCGTACGGAATAAACACACGTACACTCTGCGAAAAAATAGGTGAACTTGCACGCGATAAAGTCATAGAAGGTATATCTGCAATAAACGATGAATCTTCTGACCGCAGCGGAATGAGAATTGTAATTCACCTCAAGCGCGGCGTTGTTACAAAACTTGTAATAAACCAGCTGTTTGCAAAGACAGCTCTTCAGTCCAGCTTTGGTGTAATAAATCTTGCCCTTGTAAACGGCAGACCACAGGTTCTTAACCTTAAGCAGATTATAAAATGCTTTGTAGACCACCGCGACGATGTTATTACAAGAAGAACAAAATTCGATCTTGGAAAAGCAAAAGCCAGAGAGCATATTCTTGAAGCCCTTATCACTGCTGTAGATGCAATTGACGAAGTAATCAAAATCATACGCGGAAGCCGTGATGAAGCAGAAGCAAAAGCCTCCCTTATGCAGAGATTTTCTTTTGATGACATACAGGCGCAGGCTATCGTTGATATGCAGCTTAAAAGACTTACACACCTGCGCATTGACGAACTCAAAAAAGAGATGGAAGAACTTAAAAAGTGGATTGCCCATCTTGAAGATCTTCTTGCACACCACGAAAAAATTCTTGCACTTATCAAACAGGATACAAACGAACTTTCAGAAAAATATGGTGATGATCGCCGTACAGACATTGTAGCCGGTGAAGTTGAATCCATTAATATCGAGGATATGATTAAAGAAGAGGATATGGTTATCCTTATTTCAAAACTCGGATATATAAAGAGGGTTCCGGTAAGTCAGTACAAGAGCCAGGGTAGGGGAGGCAAGGGCACAATAAGCGCCAAACTTGTCGAAGAAGATTACATTAACCAGATGTTTGTTGCTTCAACCCATGATTATCTTATGTTTATTACAACAGCTGGAAAAGCCTACTGGATCAAAGTGCATGAAATTCCGGAAGCAGCAAAAACAAGCCGCGGTTCACATATAAAGAGCCTTCTTGCTGTAACTGCCAACGAAGATATAACTACAATTGTAAATCTTAAGGAATTTACAGATAGTGAATTCTTGTTTATGGCTACAGCGAACGGTATTGTAAAAAAGACTCCTACAAGTGAATTCCGTAATGCAAAATCCAGGGGAATGCAGGCGGCAAGACTTGATGATGGTGACCAGCTTGTCAGTTCAATTCTTTCAAGTGGAAAAGACGAAATTCTTCTGGTCAGCCGCAGGGGTCAGGCTCTTCGCATTAATGAAGAAGAAGTGCGTCCTATGGGAAGAAGCAGCCGCGGTGTTAACGGCATGAAACTTTCCGAAGGCGATGAACTTTGTGCTGCTATAAAGATTTACAACGAACCTGATTCCAAGATTCTTGTTGTTACAGAAAAGGGAATAGGTAAGCGCGTAGATCCCAACGAGTTTAATGCACACGGAAGAGGAACCGGCGGTCAGCGTATCTTTGGAAACGTAGACGACAAAGGTGAAATTATAGGCTCCCTTTCTGTTAAGGATGACGACGGGGTAATGTGTATTACCAGCCAGGGTACATCTATAAGGGTTGAAGCTTCCAGCATAACTGTTCAGGGACGCTCAGCAAGCGGCATTAAGGTTGTAGACATAAAGGATCCTGATTATGTTGTTGGTATAGACCGGATTGCTCATTCAGATGAAGATAAAGCTGATGCGTAATTGTATATAATATAAAGAAATAAAGAAAATATAGACTATATTTAAATATAGTATTTTAGGAAAGTAAAGGTGTCTGTTTTTGTCTTTTAGGGACGAATTCAGACACCTTTTTTTCATTTACAGAAGAAATGTTTCATGTGAAACAGAGCATCATAGTTTAATTTGCAGAACCAGCACAATTCATATTATGTTTCACATGAAACATAAGTGATTGAAAAAAAATTCGCTGTTAAACAAAATCATATCTAGGCTTTGGAATAAATTGCGAAAGAACACATATTTCAATCTATAAAAATCCGTTAAACTAGCTTTTTATAGATTGACGTCGATTTCAAAGTTGTTTCTAAAAAGTTAATTTATAGAATCGCCTTATTTCTAAATGAACGCAGAAAACATGCTTTATGTGGAAGGAAAATAAACTTCATATGAAACAATGTGGTAAAAATATATAAACGAATGTTTCACATGAAACAGGGCCAGTAGTTAGATGAACAGAAGCTATTCCTGTCAAATGTTTAATAAATACTGATTTTGGGTAAGCTTTTACGCGCAAGAAAATGTGTTTCATGTGAAACAAATAAAAGTGTTTGTCAGAGAAAAGCTTTAAATAAAAAATGCATATTAAATGGTAATAAAAAGAAACAATCTCTTGAATGCAGAAAAGTTTTTTGATGATGGTTGATATATTTTAAAATAGTTTCACATGAAACAAAATTATAAAATATCACAAACTGTGGATAACTTATGGAAAATTGGACGAAATTTGGGAATTCCAAAGTAAAAGGCCTGTAAATTCTTATATACAAAGAATTTACAGGCCTTTAGTGTTTTATTTATTTTCATACAGATGTGAATAAACTGTGGATAACTTAAATAGTGTTTCATGTGAAACATGATTAAATGTTAATACGCATTACTTTGGAACCACGTTGGGGAGTCCATAATTCTTTTCTTTTTTCAGGGAGGGTAGACACTTCTGAAGCAACAAATCCAAGTTTTTCAAACCAGTCTGCTGTTTGTGTGGTAAGCAGGAAAATGCTTTTTGCATGAAGCTTTTTTGCACGTTCCACGAGAAACATTATCATTTTGGGGCCAATGCCAATATGGGAACAAGTTTTTTCTACAGCGACACCGGCTATTTCCATTTGACCGTCGCTGTAGGGTAGAAGAGCTGCACATGCACGTATTGCACCGTCTAGTTCGTAAACTATGTAGTCTGACAGCTGGTTAAGAAGTATTTCTTTTGAACGGGGGAGTAGCACACCGTTATCTACAAAAGGCTGCATAACGCTTAGTACTGAAGGAATATCTTCTCTTATCATATCGCGTATACGGCCGTAGTTTTGACTGTAAATCATTGTTCCTGAACCAAGGTCGCTGAAGATTTCACATGAAATAGTTCCATCAAAAGATCCGTTCAGAATGTGTACACGTGAAACACCATTGCTGCAGGCTTTTTTTGCAAGTGCTAAAAGAGATAAAATTTTTTCTTTAAGGACTACCGAACGGTAGTTAAATTCAGCAGAATTTATCGTCTGATCGGTAGTTTTTGCCTCTGAATTTACCGACTGGTCATTATTTTTTAGGAAATTATCGACTTCTTCCAAATTCATTGCCGGAACTGTACCTTCCGGCGAAAGTCCCAAATCTTGTGGGATGGTAAACATCTGCTGTGAAATGTCTGCATTCGGGATAAGGAAAAAAAGCTTTTCTGCCTTCATGTGTACGGCGATCTGCTGGGCAAGTTCTATGGAAGAAATATTGTACGGTTTTCCTACTGCACTCCAACCTATGCAGGGGAAAATTGGAATAAAGCCGTTATCCAAAACTGTGCGGATTGATTCAATTTCGAGACGGTCAATTTCACCACTGGTTCCGTAGTCAAATCCTTCTATAACACCTTTGCCACGTGCCCTGACCCAGTTGCCTATAACTGCTGTCTGTTTTTCACCGGCAAAGGCTGTCATTACCTGGTTTGAAACATCAAAGGCAGCCATTTTTATTAAAGGCATTGCTTCAGAACCTGTAATGCGGCAGTTGTTGTGAATGTTCCACGTGATGCCGGCCGAAGAAAGAACTTCATTGATTCTTTTGCTGGCTCCGGGAACCATTATTACTTTAAGACCTGCTTCGTGAATAAAGCAAATGTCCCTGATGTGGCTGGTAAAAAGAGGTGAGTCAATTAGGCTGTTATCAATGTAAATTATAACGAGAGCATTTTTGAATTTGCGTATGTAGCGTATTACGTCACGGATTCGTTCGGCTTTTTCATGAATATAATTTTCGTTCATGGTTTTAACTTATTGTGAATTGGATTTTTGGTCAAGGGAAAAAATAAGGCGCAAAACTTTTTGAAAGAGCCCTGCGCCTTAACGGTCAGACTTTGAACAGATGTATCTGCTTAACGATTGTTTGGATTGAATTGCTTATGTTTTCGGAAACTTCGGTTAACGATTCGCCGGTTTCATGGATTTTCTTTGCGCCGGTGCCCATAGTTAGCATTGTGTTTTTGAACCGGTTTCTATGTATTCAAGCAGATTCTGGAAAGAGTCTGCCATGCCCAAAACCGTATAAGGATACTACGTTTTTTATAAAATGGAGAATAAATCGAAAAAAAAGGCGGCCGGAACTTTAGATCCCGACCGCCAAATGCTTGTCTTTCTATTTTTAAATGTTTAACCCTGATTTATTGGATTTCTCCGTCGGCGGTCTTTACCGTAATAATGGATTTGCCGTCTGCCTGGAGATTTATTCCGGCCGCCTGTGCATGGTGGTCTGCTATTCTGTATGTAATCTTACAGAACTTGTCTATGTCTATTTTTGCAGGTTTTTCGCAGGGCTCTGTACCTTCGAGAACAACCTGTGTTCCGGGTGCTGCCCAGGGAGCGGTAAGGAGTTCTACTTTTTCTTTACCGTCTTCTACATAGTCTGCAGCAAGAAGCATTCCGTGGCTTTCTACACCGCGCATCTTTCTTGGAGCAAGGTTTGCGGCGATTATGATGTGCTGGCCAAGGAGTTCTTCGGGCTTAAGGTAAGGAACAAGTCCTGACTGAATTATGCGCTCTGTTCCGCTACCGTCGTCGAGTGTTTCTATATAGAGCTTTTCACCTTCAGGATTGCGGTCTACCTTGATAATCTTTGCTACACGAAGATCTATGTATTTGTTAAAGTGAGCGACTGCATCAAACTGAACGGCAGGCTGTGCAGAACTTTCGTTTTTCTGTGGTGCTGCCGTCTTGTCGTTGTGTTCCTTTGGCTCGGTTGCCATAAGGTACTCTAGATCCATTTCTCCGGCTACACACGGAACGCTGATCTGCCAGTTTTCAAGAACCTGCGGGTGTATTTCTCCGAAAATTCCTACCTGCTTTCCATTTACCATGATTCCGGCCTGTCTTCCCGGAATAAAGCGCGGATCGTCTGTTTCCTGAACTTCGTATTTGTGGTCAAGATAGTAGAGAATTGTGCTTACTTCGCTGGCTGTGTCGTTGAAGTTTGCATTGTTTGCAGAAGTAAGGAAACCAAGACTTTGTATTGTTTTTGTTCCGGTGTTTTCAGAAGGATCGATGAATGCAATTTTTCCTACTTCAAAGATTTTGTGCGGATAGACTGCATTGCCGCTCTGTGCTTCGGCTTCGAAAAGGGATGCAATGATTGACGGGCGTATAAACTGATAGTTTTCGCTCATCGGGTTTGCAATTTCGATAACGTCGTCGGCTTTTACACACATGTTGTCTATGTATGTCTTTTTTGAACCAAGGTAGTTGAAAATCATTTCCTGGTAGCCCATTCCGGCCATAATGTTTTTTACCTTGCGGCTGTAAAGGGTTATGGGAAGAAGGCGGCCTATTGTAAAGTCACTGGGCTTTTCGGGAGAGAAGCTGTCTAGTCCGCAGCCGATCATTACATCTTCGATTACGTCTACTTCGTGCAGGAAGTCGTTGCGGTAAGGAGCCGGCTGTACTGTAAATACAGTGTCGCCTGATTCCTGTTTTGATGTAACTTTGTTTCCCATTTTGTAAAGCGCGTCCAAAACTTCTTTTTCTGAAAGACTGCTGCCGAGCTTTTTGTTTATTGCAGAAAGCTTTGCGTCTGTTGTTTCCTGGAAATAGAAAGGAGCCGTAATTTCTTTGCCGAATCCTGTGTCATAAGGATGCACAACTTTGACAGGAAGAATTTCGTATCCGGCATCGAAGAAGTCACAGGCTACAATGTTTGCGGCAAGCATGAGGCTTTCCATGTCTGTTCCGGTAAGTTCTACCATAAGGTCTTTGTCGCCTATTTCTATCTGTCCAAGAGTGGCGCTGTTGATAATAGGAGCCATGCTCATTATTTCGCCTTTGTCATCTTTAAGAACAGGGTATTTCTTGAAGTCTTTGAGTATGTAGCCGTAGTCTTTTCCCTTTGGATGGGTTTCAAGAATTTCACGGCATGTCTGTTTGGATTCTCCCTGCAGAGGAACAAAACTTACCTTGTCGGGATCGGCTGCGGTGTAGTGAACCGGCCACTTGATGTCTGCAGCACGGTAGACGCCCATTGAAAGAGACTTTCTTTTGCGTCCGAAGTTCCAGGCGAGTTTTTCCTGGGTCTGCATTATGTCTATGAGCATTGGTTCGTCAATTGGTTTTCCGCTTATGACGAAAGAAACCATGTAAGGTCTTATATCTTTGAGTTCAGGATCAACAATGGCAATTCTGTCTGCTGAATCCTGGCGTGTTTCTTTTGTAGAGAGGAAGCCTGTGTAGTCTGAATGCTTTGCTCCCTCATGTTCACGAAGACAGCGTGTGACTCCGCCGGTGGACCAGAGATCAGGGCGGTTTGTGTCGTTAAGTTCAATTTTTATTACGCGCTTGTCGTCGGGCTGTGACATGTCGGGCTTTTCGTCAAGTTCGGCTTTGGCAAAGGTAAGTTTTTTTTCAAAAGTGTCCCAATCGTATTTTGTTCCAAGAAGATTGAAGAAGAGTTTTTCGTTGACTTCTATTTTTGGCATGGTATCCTCTATGATTTTGATGTGCATATATTGTAACGAAAAGAAGTGTAATTGTCTAGAATTATGCAAAAATGCACGGTGTGGAGGTTTTGACTTTTGACGGATGTACATTTATTATTGATGTGGGAAGAGATTGAATTTTTTTGGGGGAAATGTGAATTCTCGTAAAAAGAAATTTGTTTTTGCAATAGGTACAGTTTTTATGGCTGCCGTTCTGTACCTGTCATGGGGTTTTTTCTTTGACAAAAAAAATATTGTCGAGCCTTATTCAGTCTTCTATGAAGATGTAGAAAGGGGGACAGTTGAATCTGTAACGGTGACAGATAGAAACCTGATTTATTCAAAAAAGGGTACAGATGAAAAGTTTTGTACAGAAAATCCTGACTCGCCTTTGCTCAAGGAATTCCTTTTGAAAAACAACGTGAAAGTAAATGTAGAAAAAAGTGGCAGTGAAGTTCTTTCGCTGATTTTTGATATTTTCTTCTATATAATATTCTTTGGTGCGGTAATTTTTGTCTTTAAGAAATTTATTTCGCCGAATACTTTTAAATGCGTGCGTTCAACAGGGAAGAATTTTTCTGACGTTGTTGGAATGGATTCTCTTAAGCATGATATGCTGCAGGTTATGGACATTATGCGGAACCCGAAAAAATGGCAGAAGGCCGGAGTAAGGATGCCAAAGGGAATTCTTTTGGAAGGCACGCCCGGAAACGGAAAAACTCTGTTTGCGAAAGCTCTTGCCGGTGAGTCAAAGGTTTCGTTCATTCCAGCCAAAGCTACTGATTTTGAAAGTATGTTTATGGCGATTGGTCCCATGAAAGTAAAGATGTTGTTTAAAAAAGCGCGACGTATGGCTCCGTGTATTATTTTTATTGATGAATTCGACGGAATCGGAACAAGGCGCAATTATTCGGGGTCGGCAATTGAGACAGAAAATACGCGTATTGTTACGGCTCTTCTTAACGAACTAGACGGCTTTACATCGAATGACGGAATTCTTGTTCTTGCGGCGACAAACAGCATTAGTGCACTGGATGAAGCGTTGATAAGGCCGGGTCGTTTTGACGCGCGGGTAAAAGTTCCTTTCCCAGATTTTGATGCAAGGGTACAGCTTGTGGAAATGTATACCCGAAATAAGGGTACAGATGAGTCCTGTTCCGCGCAGGTTCTTGCACGGGAATTTGACGGCTTTTCGTGCGCAAAAATTGAGTCTGTGATAAACCGCGCGTCATTGCTGGCTTTACAACAGGGACGTGCAAAATTTACACTGGCAGATGTTAAACACGCCATTGCCGAAGATTAACAGCGCGCGCGGGAGAATGATTTGTCTAGATAAGTGACAGCAAATGTTAAAATGCTCCCAGTCGCCCTGGGAATCCCAAAACCGGCCAATATTGGCCTTGACGTGATTTTTGCATAGAAACTATAGTAGTTTCAAAGTAACTTTGTTACTTTGAAACGGCAAAAAATCAAGTCATTTCGTAATTCCCTGTGCTCCTTACGCATTTTAACTTTTACTAACTGTTATCTATTTAATGTATCATTCTCCTGCGCGGATCTTTTCTAAATATGCATATATGAAAGAAACTGTCTGTGCGGGAGAATGATTTGTCTAGATAAGTGACAGCAAATGTAAAAATGCTCCCGGTCGGCCGGTGAAGTCCAAAACCGGCCAATATTGGCCTTGATGTGATTTTTGCGGAGAAACTATCGTTTGTCGCTTCGCGACGCTAAAAATCAAATCATTTTGAACTCCCCCGTCCTCTCTCCGCATTTTAACTTTTGCAAAGATTTATCATTATAAATGAGAGTTTCCCGCGCAGAAATTAATTTTCATATTGGACACTTATCTAAATGCAGCGTCTTTCTGCGCGCGTGGTTCAGTTGGGCAGGAGCCAGTTGTTTTGGAGGGCGGCTTCTATGTTTTTCTGTACCCATTCCCAGACGATTGGCATTGTGGTTCTTACGATGTCCATTCTCTGCTGAACGGCAGAAACTGACACTTTGTGTTCGAGCCAGGTTCCGCCCTGAGTGAGCGTGTTGTGAAAAAACGGCTGAATTCTGTCGAGACAGTTTGCAAAGCGTGAGTCTGCTGTGAGCCGCGCTTCAAATTCTTCCCAGAGCGCGCGCAGTTGGGTGGACTGATCTTCGGGTAGTATTGAAAAAATTTTGTCTGCGGCCTGTTTTTCGCGCGCGGCTTTTGTTTCGTAACCGGCGGTGTCATAGGCAAATGTGTCGCCCGCGTATATTTCGATGATGTCATGTACCGTGACCATGCGGAGGGCCTTGTTTATGTCGGGCGTATCGGTACAGTATTCGCCTAAAAGCTGTGCCATAACAGCGAGATGCCATGAATGTTCGGCGTCGTTTTCGCGGCGGCTTTTGTCCAGAAGAAATGTCTGTCTCATAATATGCGTCATCTTATCGATTTCGGCTATGAATTCCATCTGTTTGTCAAATCGTTCGTTTCCTGAAGCAAGATAATTCTTGAAGGGATTTTCGTTAAGTGTTTTTTTATCCATTTTTTTTCAGCCTTTTTTATTGAATAATTTTGTATGGCGAACCGAATTCGCTGTTATCGTCAAGTTTCTTCCATATAAATGTGTTTTCGCAGAGTGTCATGTAACTGTGCGGGGAATTTTCTTTTGGAAGAGAAATGCTTCCGGGGTTCAGGTAAGTGAAGTTTTCGTGCTTTGTGCAGGCCGGAATGTGTGTGTGCCCGCAAAGAAGTATGCTGTTTTGTGCGCAGGGCAGCATTTTCTGTTCGCTAAAAATGTGTCCGTGTGTGGCAAAAATTGTGGAGTTCCCCAGGTCGAGTGCTATATATTCCGCCATGAGAGGAAAATTCAAAACCATCTGGTCTACTTCGCTGTCGCAGTTTCCCCTTACGCAAAGAATTTTTTGTGACAGGCCGTTAAGCAGTTCAATTACTTTTTTTGGATTATATTCCTTTGGCAAATCGTTGCGCGGGCCGTGATAAAGTACGTCTCCCAGTAAAAGAAGTTTGTCTGCCTTTTCGTATTCAAACGCGTGAATAAGTTTTTCGCAGTAATATGCTGAACCGTGTATATCTGATGCAATTAGCCATTTCATGTGCGGAATTATAGCAGATTTCTTTTGTTTGTAAAATATTTTTGTTTGCGTTATTATTGTTGTGCGAGGTTTTTATGCAGAAGGGAATGACTATAGTTTACGGTGTAAAATCAGGTCTTTATGTGAATTTGACAAACAGGTGTCCCTGCGCGTGTACTTTTTGTATCCGTAAAAATGCCGATAAGGTTTACGAAGAGCCTGATACTTTGTGGCTTGAACATGAGCCTTCGTTTTCTGAAGTCAGGGCGGCTTTTGAGGCACAGGATATGTCGCGCTATACTGAAGTTGTTTTTTGCGGTTACGGTGAACCGACTGAAGCACTGGATGTTATGCTTGAGACTGCTGCTTTTGTAAAAGAGCATTATAAAATTCCCGTAAGGCTGAATACGAACGGGTTGGGAAATTTGATTAACGGCAAAAGAATTGAACCGCTTTTGGAAGGGCTTGTTGATACGGTTTCTGTAAGCCTTAATACAAGCGATGTTGAAAATTATCTGCGCGTTGTAAGGCCGGGTTTTGGCGCGGAGTCATTTGAGAGTATGCTGGATTTTGCGCGGGAGTGTAAAAAATATGTTCCCAACGTGGTGATGACTACGGTTGATACTACAATAAGCCATGAGGACGAAAAATGCTGTGCAGAGATTTGCCGCGGGCTTGGTGTTAGTTACCGCATACGTGAATATTCCGCGCCGGATGAAGGGGACAGTTCAAAGGGTACAGTTTCAGAAAACAAATCAACGCTTAAGGATACAGATGCAGTCGTGGAAACAGAAACGGGTACAGTTTCAAAACCACGCAGCCAGTTAACGACTCTGTGCTATATTGAAAAAGGTGACAGTTATCTTATGCTACACCGCGTTTCCAAAAAGAATGATATAAACCATGACAAGTGGATTGGAGTGGGCGGGCATTTTGAAAGAGATGAAAGCCCGGAGGACTGTCTTTTGCGCGAAGTTAAGGAAGAGACAGGACTTACTCTGAATGGGTACAGATTCCGCGGTATTGTGACTTTTATTTCTGACGGATCTGAGGCCGAATATATGTGTCTTTATACAAGTGATGATTTTAGCGGTACACTTATTGACTGTGATGAAGGTAAGCTTGAGTGGATTAAAAAGGCCGACTTTATGAAACTGGAACATTGGGAAGGAGATGCCATTTTTCTTAAGCTGATTGAAGAAGACGCTCCGTTTTTTTCTTTGAAGCTGGTGTATACTAACGGTCGTTTGGTTGAATCTGTTCTGAACGGTCGTAAGCTTTAATATAACTAACGGTCGTGTGTTAACGAACGTTAGTTAATAGAAAGTTTTGAACTTATTTTCTGTTTTTTAGAAGTGCTGCAAACGGATTGTATGTTTCGCCGTCGTCATTCTGTTTGGAAAGATATTCGTGTGCATTTTCTTCTTCTTCATTTGAGACTACAGGAGAAAGGGAAATTCTGTGTTCTGCCATGTCGATTTTGTCTACAACGACCGGTAGTTTGTCTCCGGGTTTGTATACTTTTTTGAGGTTTGTGTTGCGCTCAACGTTAAGGCGTGATATGTGAACGAGTCCGTCTATTCCGCTTGCGAGTTGAACAAAGAGTCCAAAGTCTGCAACACGTGATATTGTTCCGTCTAAGGTTGTTCCAACTGGGAATTTTTTGTCTGCTCCTTCCCACGGGTCTGCTTCAAGTTCTTTTGTTGAAAGACTCATTCTTTCGTGTGCCCAGTCTGTGCGGATTATTTTTGCGGTTATTGTCTGTCCTACTTTGAGTACGTCTGCTACGTTTGTTACTCTTATGCGTGAAATTTCTGATATTGGAAGAAGAGCCTGGAATCCGTCTACGTCGATGAATGCTCCGTAGCTTTCAATTGATTTTACTGTTCCTGTTACGGTCATTCCGACTGTGAGTTTTTGTTCAAGTTTACTGAGTTCGTCTGCGGCCTGTTCTTCAAGGACGGCTCTGTTTGATACCACGATGTTGCGTCCGTCATTTTTGTATTCCTGAATTTTGAAGGTCAGGTGTTCGCCGACGTATTCTGCCGGTTCTTTTTTTTGTTTGTATCCCATTTGAGAATAAGGACAGAAGGCGCGGACTGTTCCGACCATTACTTCGTAGCCGCCTTTGATTTCTTTTGTTACGTGTCCTTCTACGGGTATTGCGTTTTTGTATGCACTTTCGAGTATGTCTTTACCGGCATTTTGTCCGCTGAGTTTTGTGGTGAAGTGCAGTTCGTCGCGGTTTGCTGAGGCGAAGTAGACTTTTATTTTGTCGCCTTCTTTTATTGTTATGTTTCCGTTTTCATCTGTAAATTCTGCTTTGTCTACAAATCCTTCGCTTTTGAGTCCAAGGTCTATGAATACGGTGTCGCCGGATATTGCCACTACGGTTGTTTCTATAAGTTGTCCGGGTTCGTACAGGTTTTTCATTTTTTTTATTTCCCCCATTTTTGTTTGGTCTGGCGTTTATGATAAATCTATTTTGACTTTTTTACAACATGGATATGTGCAGTGCGGACATTGCGTAAACAGACGCTGGTGTAGAGGAAGGTCCGCGTGTGAAGGCGCAGTTTTAGAAGATAAGTGACAACGAGTGTTAAAATGCTCCCAGTCGTCCGGTGAAGTCCAAAACCGGGCCATAAGGCCCTTGACGTGGTTTTTGCAAGGAAACTATTGTTTGTCGCTTCGCGACTGCAAAAAACCAAGTCATTTCGTACTTCCCCGTCCTCCTTCGCGCATTTTAACTTTCATTAAGATTTATCTTTTTAAATGCAACGTCTTCCCACGCGGACGTATTTTGACATAAATGTTTCTTACCTATAAACCAGTATACACGCTGTTAAAAATATTATATACTAATGTTTTAGTATGACAGATTCTACTAAAGCGTTTCTTGTCCTCGCTAATGGACAGGTTTTTGAAGGCAAAGGTTTTGGCGCTGCCGGATGTATTGTCGGTGAAGCGGTATTTACGACCGGAATGAACGGCTATATTGAGACCCTTACGGATCCCAGCTATTTTGGTCAGATTGTAACCCAAACATTTCCACTTATTGGTAATTACGGTGTTATTCCAAAAGATTTTGAAAGTGCATCAAGCCATGTGCGCGGTTATGTTGTGCGCTCCTGGTGTGAAACCCCCTCTAATTTCCGCTGCGAAGGCGATTTGAATTCCTACTTGAAATCACAGAATGTTATTGGCCTTTATGACATTGACACCCGTGCTTTGACTAAGATTTTGCGCGAAGTAGGTGTTATGAATGCTATGCTTATTTCAGGTGATAGTGACGAAGCCAGGGCGGCCCTTGAAATGCTTGCAGACGCAGAAAAAAAGCCCAAGCTTCTTAAAAAAATCAAGGCATTTAAGATAGAAAAGGCTGTAGAAAGCGTAAGTTGCGATGCTGTTAAGATAGAAGAAAGCGCTGATGTTGTATTTAAAGAGTCGGCTGCATACCGTTTTGTTCCTGTAAGGGCAGACGGTACAAAGGAAAATGATCCTGAAGTTGCAATGAAGGACGGTAAGGGAAAGAAAGTTGTTCTCTGGGACTTTGGAGCAAAGGCAAATATAAGACGCGAGCTTCTTAAACGCGGGCTTGAAGTTATAACAGTGCCGTCATCTGCTACTGCAAAGGAGATTCTTGCCCTTAATCCCGACGGAATAATGCTTTCCAACGGACCGGGAGACCCGCAGGAAAATGTTCAGATTATTTCTGAACTTAAGAAAATAACAAAGTCTGGTGTTCCTATTTTTGGAATCTGTCTTGGACACCAGCTTTTGGCACTTGCTATGGGTGCAGACACAATGAAACTTAAGTACGGTCACCGCGGAGCGAATCAGCCTGTAAAACATCTTTCTACGGGACGCGTTTACATTTCATCACAGAACCACGGTTATGCGGTAAAAAATGAAACTCTTCCGAAAGGTGCAGTTTTGAGTTTTGTAAATACAAACGACGGCACTTGTGAAGGAATTACATATACCAAAATCCCGGCTTTCAGTGTTCAGTTTCATCCTGAAGCCTGTTCCGGTCCTTTGGATACAAGTTTTTTGTTTGATGAATTTGTTCGTCTTATCAACGATCACGATTATTGCAAGACATTTAAGGCTAAGTATGAAAGAATTGATTCAATTGCATATTTTTCCAGCACAATAAAAAATTCTAAATCAGCCTCGTCAAAGAGCGTAAAAAAATCCGGGGGTAAAAAATAATGCCTTTAAATCCAGATATTCATAAGGTAATGGTTATTGGTTCGGGTCCGATTATTATTGGTCAGGCTGCGGAATTTGATTATGCAGGAAGTCAGGCGTGCAAGGCTCTTAAGGAACAGGGACTTGAAGTTGTTCTGGTAAATTCCAATCCGGCTACGCTTATGACCGACCATTCTATGGCTGATCAGATTTATATTGAACCTCTTATTCCCGAGACAATTCAGCGTATTATAGAAAAGGAAAAGCCCGACAGCCTTCTTTCTACACTTGGCGGACAGACAGGTCTTACACTGAGTATGGAACTTGCCAAAAGCGGTTTTCTGGAAAGCCACGGTGTAAAACTTTTGGGAGCAAAGCCCGAGACAATTGACAAGGCAGAAGACCGTCAGATGTTCAAGGACACGATGCTTGCTATTGGAGAACCGTGTATTCCGTCTAAGGTTGTTACTACCCTTGAAGACGCACTTGATTTTTCTGACAACGAAATTGGTTATCCGGCAATTGTGCGTCCGGCTTTTACTTTGGGCGGAACAGGCGGCGGTATTGCATACAACCGTGAAGAGATGGAAGAAATTGCGCAGAATGGACTTCACCGTTCTCCAATTCACCAGATTCTTGTAGAAAAGTGTATTTCGGGCTGGAAAGAAGTTGAGTTCGAAGTAATGCGCGACAGTGCCGGTAACGTTCTTACCGTCTGTTCTATGGAAAACTTTGATCCGGTTGGAGTTCATACAGGAGATTCCATTGTTATTGCCCCGACCGTTACTCTGAGTGACAAAGAGTACCAGATGCTGCGTTCGGCGGCGCTTAACATAATAAGTTCTTTGGGAATGGAAGGCGGTTGTAACTGTCAGTTTGCACTTAAGCCCGACAGTTTTGAGTACGCCGTTATTGAAGTTAACCCTCGTGTAAGCCGTTCTTCTGCTTTGGCTTCAAAGGCTACAGGTTATCCTATAGCTAAAGTTGCGACACTTATTGCAATAGGCTACACTCTGGACGAGATTCCGAACGCCGTTACAAAAAAGACTGCGGCCTGTTTTGAACCTGTCCTTGACTATGTTGTCGTTAAAATGCCGAAGTTCCCGTTTGACAAATTTGTTTATGCAAAGAGAACTCTTGGTACACAGATGAAAGCTACCGGTGAAGTCATGGCAATTGGCCACAACTTTGAGCAGGCTATAATGAAGGCCGCCCGCGGTGCTGAAATTGGTGTTATGAGCCTGAATTTGCCGGCGTTTGCAGAAGAAAGCGACGAGGATATTATTCGCCGTGTTGGTGAATGTACAGACCAGCGTGTGTTTGCTATATTCCAGGCGATTAAGCGCGGTATTCTGAGCATAGAAAAAATTAATGAAATTACAAAGATAGACATCTGGTTCCTGGCTCATCTTGAAAATCTTGCAAAGATGGAGCGCCGTTTTGATGAGATTAAGGGCGGCAACGGAAAGCTTACTCCTGAACTTTATAAGGAAGCAAAAGATTTTGGATATCCCGACAAGGTTATTCAGGATATGACAGGAGTAAAAATTCCTGGTGCAGGCGGAATTCTAAAGGAAGCAAAAAAAGCGGCAGAACTTGTTGCAAAAGGAAAGCTTGCACATATTCCGGCTACATACAAAATGGTAGATACCTGTGCCGGTGAATTTAATGCCGAAACTCCTTATTTCTACAGCGGATACAATGCAGATAACGAAGCTGCTGACTTCCTTGCAATGAAGGGAAAAAAGAGTTTAAAGGGCAAGAAGGGAACAATTATTGTTTTAGGTTCAGGCCCGATTCGCATTGGTCAGGGAATTGAATTTGATTACGCGTCTGTTCAGTGTGTATGGTCGCTTAAAAAACTGGGCTATGATGTTGTTACAATAAACAATAACCCCGAAACTGTTTCTACAGACTTTGACACTTCTGACAGGCTTTATTTTGAACCGCTTACTCCCGAAGATGTTATGAGCGTAATCAATACCGAAAAGCCGATTGGTGTTGTTGTTGCGTTTGGCGGTCAGACTGCAATCAAGCTTACGAAATTCCTTGACAGTCAGGGAATAAAAATTCTTGGTACTTCTGCTGATTCAATTGATATTGCCGAAGACAGAGAGCGTTTTGAAGATCTTTGTGAAAAGCTTCATATCAACAGACCGCGCGGAATGACAATCTTTACTACAGAAGAAGCTCTTTCTGCTGCAGAAAAAATTGGCTACCCGATTCTGCTGCGTCCGTCTTATGTTCTTGGCGGACAAAATATGATTATTGCGTTTAACGATGCCGATGTTAAGGAATACATGAAGATTATTCTTTCTCAGGGAATCGAAAATCCTGTTCTTATAGACAAGTATATGATGGGTATCGAGCTTGAGATTGACGCAATCTGTGACGGAAAGGATATTCTTATTCCGGGTATAATGGAACATATTGAGCGTACAGGAATTCATTCCGGTGACTCTATTGCCGTTTATCCGAGCTGGAACCTTAATGACATTCTGCGCGAAAAGATTATAAATCAGAGCCGTGAACTTGCACTCGCTTTGGGTACACGCGGTCTTGTAAATATTCAGTATCTTATCTACAACAATGATCTTTATATTATTGAAGTGAACCCGCGTTCAAGCCGTACAGTTCCTTACATAAGCAAGGTTACCGGTGTTCCTATGGTTGAACTTGCTACTCGTGCAATGCTGGGCGAACACGTAAAGGACTTTGGATATGGAACAGGTCTTTACAGAATTCCTCCGTACTTTGCGGTAAAAGTTCCTGTATTCAGCTTTGAAAAACTTATGGACGTGGATACTCACCTTGGACCTGAAATGAAGTCTACCGGTGAAGTTCTGGGACTTGCTTCTACAATGGAAGAGGCAATCTTTAAGGGACTTATTGCTGCCGGTTACAACATGAAGCGTTCTGGCGGTGTGCTTATTACCGTGCGCAAAACTGACCAGTATGAAGTTCCGGATCTGGCAAAAAAATTCTACGACATGGGCTTTAAGCTTTATGCAACTGAAGGAACAGCAAAGACAATCAGCGACTTTGGAATGGAAGTAACTGTTGTTAACAAGATTCACGAAAATCCTGATGACAATCTTCTTACTTTGCTTGATTCGGGCAAGATTGATTACGTTATTTCTACTTCGGCAAAGGGACGTGACCCGCGTGCAGATTCAGTGCGCATGAGAAGACATGCCGTTGAGCGCGATATTCCGTGTCTTACTGCAATTGATACAGCAAACGCAATCGCCAACTGTCTTAAGAGCAAGTATTCGGCACAGAATGTTGAACTTGTTGACATTAATCAGTTGCGCGACACGAAGGAAAAAATCTGCTTTAGCAAGATGGACAGTACAGGAAACGACTTTATTGTAATCAACGCAATGAAGAAACCTGTAAGCAATCCTGCAGGACTTGCCGTAAGACTCTGCGACAGAAGAACCGGCGGTATTGGTGCAGACAGTCTTGTTGTTATTGAACCGAGCGAAACAGCCGATGCAAAGATGCGTTTCTTTAACCTTGACGGAACAGAAGGCAAGATGGCCGGAAACGCAATCCGCTGTGTTGGAAAATATCTTTACGATAACAATATAAACGGAATTACAGAAAAGCACGGCAAAAAAACTGACAATACAGAAACAATTACTATTGAGACTGGAAGCGGAATCAAGTCGCTGCTTTTGTACAAACAGAACGGCAAAGTAACATCTGTTACCGTAGACATGGGCCGTCCTGAATTTGAAAGCGCACTTATCGGAACAAGCCTTAAGGAAGTAAAAGTTCCTGAATCTGAACTTAACAGCGCAAACAAAGCACTTCTTCCTGCAAAGGCAGTGGTCGGACAGAAGCTTGATGTTGACGGAAAAACTTATGACGTAACATGCGTCGGAGTCGGAAACCCGCATTGTGTTGTGTTCAGCAAGTTTGTTGACAAAGAACCTGTTGCAAAGATTGGACCTTTGTTTGAAAACAACAAGGCTTTCCCCGGAAGAATAAATACCGAATTTGTACGCGTAGTTGGACCGAATGAACTTAAGATGCGCACGTGGGAACGCGGTAACGGCGAGACTCTTGCCTGTGGAACCGGTGCCTGTGCTGCAGCGATTGCTTCTGTTCTTAATGGATTCAGTCCTATTAACCAGGATATTACCGTAAAAGTACGCGGCGGAACACTTGTTGTAAAATATACCGGAGATTCGGTTTATCTTACCGGAAACACTTCTTTGTGTTATGACGGCGAAGTAGAGATTTAATCAAAGGAATAGATTCAGTTTGATTCGGGCGGTCTTTTGGGCCGTCCGTTTTTTGTAAAAGCGGTTTTCACCGAAGGAAGTTTATATGTTTGGAAACAAGAAGGCAGAAATTTCTGCTGCTGTAAAAGAAGCGGCTGTTCCCGAAGGAAGTCTTGTGATTTCTGTCGAGTCTGCAAAAAAACTTGCGGAAGGCCAGGAAAAATTTGTTGATGTTTTAAGAAAAAATATTGTTTCTTCTTCTGATATAATTTCTGATATTCTAAAGCAGGAAGATAGTTTTAAATCTTTTGGTGTGAGCATGAAGGGTGCTATTTCTGCAATTGAAAATATCAGTTCACAGATTCAGACAGTAAACGGACTTGTGTCGGAAGTTGACGATGCTGTTCATTCTTCCGGTGCTGCGATAGAACAGATTGCCGGTTCTGTACATAAGGTTGCGGATATTGTAGGAGAGCGCATTGTTCTTACGCGTGAACTTACGAGCGCGACCGAGTCAGGTTCGGCAAAGGTTGCAAAGGTTCTGGATGTTATTTCTATTCTGAATAAAAATGTTGATGCAATCAAAAATGTAATTTCTGCAATCAATGACATAAGCGAGCGTACAAATCTTCTTGCAATGAATGCAGCAATTGAAGCGGCGCATGCAGGTAAGGCCGGACTTGGTTTTGCCGTAGTTGCAGGTGAAATCAGAAAACTTTCAGACGTGACACGCGATAATGCTGCAAATATAGATTCTACACTCCGCAGTATGATAGACACTTTGTCAGAAGCACACCAGACAGCGAATGAAGCCGGTAATGCAATGAAGTGGATAGGCGGAAAAGTTTCTGAAACGACAGATTCATTCAATCAGATTACGGAGCATATGGAACAGCTTTCTGCAGGAGGAGACGAGTTGCTTTCTTCTGTTAAAGTAATTTCTGAGTCGGCAGACAATCTTAAGGAAAAGTTTGAAGGCGTTTCTTCCTGTGTTGGAACTATAGCAGAATCTACTTCTGGAAGCAGACAGTATTTTTCTAACATACGCACGAACTCTGCCAGCATAAGCTCAAGAATGAGCGAAGATTTGTTTAACATGAACGATATGATTTCTACAGCCCTTGATATTGATGCCGTACTGGAAGGTGAAGCAAAGTCGGCTTTTCCTTACTCGGGGATTGTTCTTAAACATCTGGCATGGGTTACAAAAGTGCGCGCTCTGATTGACGGCAGGCTTTCTGCTGCTGATGTTAAGATTTATGATCATACAGCATGCGATCTTGGAAAATGGCTTGCGTCTGCGGATGAAGAACTTAAGTCACGGAGCGGGTTTGCCCTTCTTGAGTCGGAACATGAAGAACTGCATTCTATTGTTCACAAAGTGTTTACGTCCCGCGATTCCATGTCACGTTCCGAACTTGAACAGTCCTATAAAGATTTGCTGGCGAAGTCAGGCGATGTAATTAAACTTCTTAACGAACTGCGCAGGTAATCTGTTTAATAGAATTTAGTTAACAAATAAAAAGTTCTATTTACAAACAGCCCTCCTGGTCGGCCGTTAAAAAAAAGACTTTACATACCATAGATATGTAAAGTCTTTTTTAATTTATTTTCTGTTCTTTAACAGCGCTGCGAACGGGTTGTAGTACATTCCGTCGTCGCTGCCGGAATTTCTGTCGCTGTAACTGCGGTTGTCATCACGTCTTGCGGCAGTTTTTGAAGGTGAAGTCGTGCCGGAGCCTTTCTTTACTACTACGACGCGCTTCTTTTTTTCGCCGCCAGCAGAAGAAGAAGACATTCCCTCGTGGTGAAGGCGGGAAGCTGCATCTGACTTTAAGGAAAGTGATATTCTCTTTCTGTCTAGATCCAGGTCTATTATTGTGAATTCTTTTATGTCGCCGACTTTTATTACGTCCATCGGGTCAGAAACAAAGGTGTCACTCAGTTCACTTATGTGGATAAGACCTGTTTCGTGAAGTCCTATGTCTACGAATGCTCCGAAGTCAACAACGTTTTTAATCTTGCCGGTAACTTTCATTCCGACTGTAAGATCTTCGAACTTTACAACGCCTTTCTGCATGATTGGTGCAGGATAACCGTCACGTGGGTCACGGTTTGGCTTTGTAAGTTCTTCTTCGATGTCATTGATTGTTGTTGCACCGATTCCGTACTTTTCTTCGAGCTGCTTTTTCAATTCAGCAGAAACTTTTTCTTTCTTCTGAACTATAGGAAGTATCTCTTTTGCTACCTCGTAGTTTTCGGGATGAACCCACGTATTGTCCAGCGGATTTTCGCTTTCGGGAATTTTAAGGAATCCTGCGCACTGTTCAAAAGCCTTTGGTCCAAGTCCTGAAACTTTTTTAAGATCTTCACGGCTGGTGATTTTTCCGTTTGCGTCACGGTAAGCTACAATCTTTTTTGCAAGGGAACTGTTTATTCCTGATACATATTTTAAAAGACTGGCAGATGCCGTGTTTAGATTTACACCAACCTGGTTTACTACAGAACCTACTACTTCATCGAGAGTGTCAGAAAGTCTTTTCTGGTTTACATCGTGCTGGTAAAGTCCTACGCCAATTGCCTTTGGATCTATTTTTACAAATTCTGCAAGCGGATCCTGAAGACGGCGGCCCATGCTGATTGCACCCCTGATTGTAAGGTCAAGGTCGGGGAATTCTTCGCGGGCAATGTCACTTGCTGAATAAACTGAGGCTCCGCTTTCATCTACTACAGTGTAGCGTACGTCTGGGTAGTTTTCGCTTATTACTTTGCTAACGATTGTCTGTACTTCCTGACTGCCAGTTCCGTTTCCTACGGCCACAACCTGAATATCGTATTTTTTGATTGCATTTTTTATGAGGTTGTAGGATTCATCGGGAGCGACTACCTGTTTGATGAGGAAGTATCCGAGATATTTTCCTGTTTCGTCCAGGGCTGCACATTTTGTTCCGGTTCTGATTCCCGGGTCTACTCCAAGAACACGGCTTCCTTTGATTGGCTGTGTCATAAGAAGATTTTTGAGGTTTTCGCTGAAGATTCCTATTCCGTGTGTGTCTGCTTCGTCACTTTCGTCACTGCGGATTTCGCGGAGTACTGCCGGGCTCAAGAGGCGTACCAGTCCGTCTTCTATTGCGTCTGCCATGTACTTGTTGTTGAGCTTGTATTTTTTTGACAGAGCTTTTACTGCTGCGTCTACATCTACATCGAGTGTTACTTCGAGTGCGCCTTCTCGTTCTGCACGGTTTATTGCAAGAATACGGTGGGGCTTAACTTGATTGAGCGGTTCGCTGTAGTCCCAGTACATTTTGTATGTAGAAGTTTTTTCTACTGTTGCTGCATCCTGACCTTCGGGAACGATTCCTTTTGTTGTGATTTTTCCAGTGCTCATGTAAAGGTCGTGAACATCTTCGCGGTTTTTTGTGTCCTGTGATACACGTTCTGCAATAATATCTTTTGCACCCTGAATTGCATCTTCTGCGGTTGCAACATCGAGTTCGGGGTGGTCGGCATCTGTTTTTACGAATTCTGCTGCTTTGGAAAGAATTGCGGCGTCATCAAGTTCGTACATGGCATCTGCCAAAGGTTCCAGTCCTTTTTCTGCAGCAACCATTCCGCGGGTCTTCTTCTTTTTCTTGAACGGAGCCCAGAGGTCTTCGAGTTCGGTGAGTGTTTTTGCACTCATTACGGCATTGTAAAGGCTTTCGGTAAGTTTGTTCTGTGCAAAGATTCCCTTTACAATTTCTAGGCGGCGCTCTTCAAGATTTTTGTATGAAGTGAAGAGGTGGTCGCAGTCACGAACCTGAACTTCGTCAAGTGAACCGTGCTTTTCTTTGCGGTAACGGGCAATAAAGGGGATTGTGCATCCTTCCTGAACCAGACTGATTACAGCGCTGACCTGAGCTATTTTTATGTTGAGCTCTTCAGCGATTCTTTTCATGATTTCTACTTCGTTGACGGACAATGCGTCAATCTGCTCTTGTGTGAATTCCATAGGTGCTTATTTTACGAAAAAACACGGTTTTTAACAAGTGTTAGTTTGTTGGTGTGAGAGAAAAGCACATGTGGGTTCCTGCGGAATTGTATTTTTAAATAACGGTCGTTCGGTAGTTTTCCACAGGTTGTGGGGAATTTGTGCATAACTAATGATTGGTTGGTAGTTTTTATCGCCTTAATAAACTAACGGTCGTTAGAAAATTCGCATCTTAACGTACGAACGTTCGTTAAGAAACATACATGTACGGGAAGGTCCGCACGGGAAGACGTTTGGTTTAGATAAGAGACAGCTAATGTTAAAATGCTCCCAGTCGTCCGCATAAATCGTAAACCGGCCAATATTGGCCTTGACGTGATTTTTGCGTAGAAACCATTGTATGTCGCTTCGCGACGGCAAAAAATCAAGTCATTTCCGATTTCTGCGTCCTCCTTCGCGCATTTTAACTTTCGTTAAGATTTATCTTCTGACGACATCTTCCCGTGCGGACGTTCGGTTACAAACATGTTCGTTAATAAACATACATGTACGGGAAGGACCGCGCGGGAAGACGTTTGGTTTAGATAAGAGACAGCGAGTGTTAAAATGCTCCCAGTCGCCCGGTGAAGTCCAAAACCGGACCATAAGGTCCTTGACGTGGTTTTTGCGTAGAAACTATCGTATGTCGCTTCGCGACAACTAAAAACCAAGTCATTTCAGCCTTCCCCGTCCTCCTTCGCGCATTTTAACTTTCGTTAAGGGGGTATCTTTTTTAAGGCAGCGTCTTCCCGCGTGGACGTGTGTTTACAAACATGTTCGTTAATAAACATACATGTACGGGAAGGTCCGCACGGGTAAGACGCAATTTGGTTAGATAAGTGGCAGCGATAGGTTAAAATGCTCCCAGTCGTCCGGTGAAGTCCAAAACCGGACCATAAGGTCCTTGACGTGGTTTTTGCGTAGAAACTATCGTATGTCGCTTCGCGACAACTAAAAACCAAGTCATTTCAGCCTTCCCCGTCCTCCTTCGCGCATTTTAACTTTCGTTAAGGGGGTATCTTTTTTAAGGCAGCGTCTTTCCACGCGGACGTGCGTTTACAAATACGTGTGCTAACAGACGTGCGTTTATAAATCTATATAATAGGAAGAAAACTGTTGTAAAACGAAGTTTTATTTTGCTATAATGCAATTATGTTTTCACGTTATTTTAAGTTTTGTTTTGCGACCGTTGTTCTGGCCGTTGCTACTGTTTTTTTTGGGTGTGAGAATGATTTGATTCCGTCGCCGGAGATTGATAAGATTATTGATTCCGGCGGAACAAGCATTAATGAGGCCGTTAAGCCTCCTGCAGGTTTGACGGCCTCTCACGGCGGTTATAAAAGCGTTACTCTTTCCTGGAATGCCGCCGCCAATGCTGTGCGCTACAATATTTACGGTGCTGCTAATCCTTTTGAAACATTCGTAAAAGTCGGTGAAACAAAAGATGCTTCTTCTTCTATTGAACTAGATGAAGTGGCCGGCGCCGTGCGTTATTATTATGTAAAATCTATTGACTATAAGGGCGGCGAATCTTTTGCGAGCAGTACTGTAAAAGGTTCAACGATGGCTACTCCTTCAATTACAATGATTGAGTCCAGTTCTGACGGAACGCAGGCAACTGTAAGCTGGTGGATGTCCAACTGCGATTCAACAACATATTCAGATTCTGTAAAGTACAAGGTACGGTGTTTTCTTGAAGACGGAAAATCTGTAGATGAAACGACCTGCGACGGGACTGTGTCTTCTGTTGTGTTTAAAGGCCTTTCTCCCAAAACAAAATATTTGTATGACGTAGGCGCGTATATTCCGGTTAATGCTGCTGAGGAAAACAAGTATGAGTGGAGTGACAGAATTGACTCTGAAACCGCGCGTAAACTTATTCCGGATGCGGCAAAAGAATTTGCTGCTACACAGGGAACTTTGTACACTAAGGTTGAACTTTCTTGGTTGCTTCCTGATTTTGTTGATGCAAAAGTTTCATCTTCTTTATTCAACCGCAATCCCGTTTACTTTACTATTGAACGCAAAGAAAAAGATTCTGTTTCGCAGGAATGGACTTGTATTGTTCCATATATTGGAAGCTGTTTAACAAGTGCAGAAAAAATTCCGGGTGGAATTGTTTTTGACTGCGCATCCCTTTCTTCTGAAAATGTTAATGTTAAACTCGAAGCGGGTACTCTTGAAAATGCAGAAACGAGTGAAACCTACACGGGTTATATTCCGGGTACGAAAATTTATTATTGCGACACTTCGGCTGTGGCTGGCGTTAAGTATGAGTACAGGATTATTTCTTTTACTGACGATTCCAAAAATGCCGTTTCTTCTGAAAACTCGCGCTCTGTTTGTGAAGGCTGGTCTTTGAGTACGCCTTCTTTTGAAACAAGTGCCGTGTATGAAAAGGCAGATGATGGTTCAACTTTGCATTCTGCTGTTAAGGTTGAATATAAATTTGACTTTGACACACTTGGTCTAGATGAAACTTACGGATATGTCATTACATCACAGCGCACTCCTCTTTCTGCAGATGAAGCGGCGGGCGAAGAAGTGTTTGAAGGTTATTGGACAGATGAGGCTTCTGTGAATAGCGCGGCCAAAACTTTTGCTTTTGATGCGACAGAAGAAGCGGCCAATAGTTTGCTGGAAGGTTACTATAAGTTTAAGGCCTATGTTGTTCCGGCCGGAATGAATTCTGTTCCTGCAGGTGAAGACGAGTATTTTGCCCGCGCCGAAGCGTTCGGTGTTGTAACTGTTGTTCATGATTCGGCAAACCTTCCTTCTGTTACAGGATTTTCTGTAGAAGACGGTTACAGTGACAAGTTTAAGATCAAGTGGGATTACAACTCAAATTACGATTATGTTCTTAAGTGGATTCCGTATGAAGGAGAGACAGCTCTTGCAGAAGAAAGTCTTGCTCTTTCAAAAGAGGAACTTAATGCACTTGCAGCGAAATCTTCTGACGGTTCTGTTACTTACGAACATGCGGCTTTGAGCGGAGACAGGCGCAAATATATGCTTGAAGCTTCTGCCGGATTCAGCATTACAAAAAAAGCAGATTCTGTTTCTGAAACTCTGGGTACGGCAGTTCCTTACTGCACAGAATATTTTTATGACAAGATTGTAGTTTCGTGGAAGACTGTTCAGCTTGCAAAGTCTGATGCTGCTGATTTTACCGTGAACGCTTACTACAAAGATGATGAAACAAAAACTCCTGTTGTTGATTTTGCTGGCGGTAACGGAGCGGTTGTTTTTGATGAGACAGCAGGCATTTATACCTGTACGCTTGAAAATCCTGCCGGTTATAACGATGCGCTCAGGTCTGGAAAGACAATTCTTTTTGCTGTGACTGCAGCGTCTTCAAAAACTTCTGACACGACAGAAGCGGTTTTTGCAACTGCAACACTTGGTCCGGCTCTTGTTAACGCAAGAGTTGCAGCTCCTTCTTCTGAAGAGATTGTGCTTGAGTGGAATGCCGTTAAGGGAGCCGCCGGTTATATAATAAGACGCGCGCTGTATTCTGACGGAACAGCCGCCGCAGTGGACAAGGCAGATACTTATTTTTATGACTGTGAAAAAGGTGTGCTTACAGTTGGCGGCGAGAGTGTAGATGAAGCGCGCGCGACAGTAAGCAAAACAGAAGCTGACGGCGGAACAGTTTATTCTCTTTGCGACAAATATGCGGCGGTCAGTGACAGCACAAATCCTTACCAGAAGAATCAGGCGTGTATTGCCTGGGGACTGCCGTTCGGTTATGCGGTAATTCCGGTTGCGGCAGAAAGCGACTTTTCGTTTACAGACGGTTTTGTTCTTGATGCGTCCTCTAAGGTAGATTACTGCACAAAAACTGACGAAGCCGGCGAGGTTACATCAACTGCACTTGCCGACGTTAAGGGCGCATGTTTTGGATATGCACTTAACCTAAAGGCTCAGAAAGCAGAACAGGGAGATAGTCAGCGCGTAGACTGGGAACTTCCTTATTTGACTGCTTCCGGAATTGAACAAAAAGTCCCGAACCTTTACCGCCGCGAAGTTTTGGAAAACGCAAGCTTTGGTTCATGGGAAAGAATTGCGGCCGTTACGGTTCCTTTAAAGGCGGACTCTGTTTATGCAACATACCGTGTTCCTGAAGCCGACCGTGAAAAAGCATTTGAATATGCGGTAAATTACAATCCGGGAACAGCGGAATTCAAAAAAGAATTTGTAGATTACTGCGAAAACAAAAAAGAAGAAAACGGCGGTCGCTACACTTACCCAGACGGTGTTGAATGCGAAAGTGAATTTAAGGGTTATCTTTTGTACGATGACAATTATTCGGTTGCATATGCCGCAGAGACAGATTCTTCAAAGCCGGAATATTATGCAGAGCGTGTTACAATAGGCAACTGGAATAAAAATGCACGCGCACTTGGGCCGGACACTTATACAGTAAGCATACTGAACAACAATCTTGGCAGCGAATGGATTCCTGTTCTGACATTCAATGCAGCAGACTTTAGTGCAACACCAGCAGCCGACGACATAGGATTTTCTTTGACAGAAGGAAACCTTGAAGCACGTTTGTACCCGAAAGCAATCGCAGAGGGAACTGCACAAACAACGGAAGGAGCACTGAAAGTCCTGAGAGACGCGCGCCACTATTACAAAATAACTCTGACCCGCGGAGAGCACAGCGCAGTAGTAGACAACGATGTGTATGCGTACAGGCAGATTACCGCGGAGGAACTGGTAAAGAGTGGCCTTCTTGCAACTGCTTATGCATTTTATTTAAATGGTGGTGGAAAAGAAGATTTATCAAATGTTGATTCTAAATTAATGTATCAGGGAGAATCAACATTGACTTCTTCAAATGGTGGAAGTGCTAACTTTGGAAAAAGAAATTATCTTAGGACAGATATTGGAAAATATGAAGCAAGCGTTACCATGACAAGTTATAGTCCTAATATGTTAACTCCAAGTCTAAATTGTGCTTCAATATTTGCAGTTTCTATGTCTGGTGTATCGACAAGAACTCAAGGATTATCAGATGCATATCTTGATAAATTCAGAACTGAAAATTTTGAAATAAAAGTAAATGTCAGCGATTCTGATATTTCAAAATTAGAAAGCTATAATGGAACTATAACTGTTACATGTACAGGTTCATCAAATTTAACAGTTAAAATTGGAAATGATGTTGTAATTGAAACCACAGATTCTGAGATAAGAAAGCAGTGGTTTCCAATACAAATTGGTAGAGACGGTCATTCTTGGATAAAATCTGCAGAGTACGGATGGTGGACAAATTAAACAGAAACTACCGACTGGCAGTAGTTTAATTAGTATATTAACGAACGTTAGTTAATATACTAAGATGCCCGCGAAGAAGGACGGGGGAAGCGGAAATGACTTGATTTTTTGCAGTCGCGAAGCGACAAACGATAGTTTCCTTGCAAAAGTCACATCAAGGCCAATATTGGCCGGTTTTGGGCTGCGAATGTACGACCAGGAGGGCCAGTTTTGTAAACCAACTGCTTCTTAACGAATGACAGTTTGTAAAGAGATATTTGTTAACGACCGTTAGTTATTTTAACTACCGCTCGTATGGAGAATATATGAAAAAAAGAAAATGTGTGGTTATGTTGGTTGCGACTGTAGTAATGCTAACGACCGGTTGTTCAGACTTTTTTCAGGGAAAAATCTCAATGGACAACACAAAAAATACCGGCACGCTTGAAGACTTGCTTACCCCCGCGCGCGAAGTAACTGAACTTGCCGCCCCGCAACAGATGTTTGTGTCAAAGTCCATGTACGCCGGAAAAATCGCCGTAAGCTGGAGCAAAGTAGAAAACGCCACATCGTACAGAATAGAGCGTGCGGTGGCAGTGCCCGACAGTGAAGGAAAAATAACTGTTCCAGAAGAAAGCGACTATGAGTCCCTGCAGAAATTTGTATATTCAACAACATATACAGATACAATAATACAGAACCCGTCATATTCAAATAAAGAATATTCAAACGTATACTTCTACCGCGTCTGTGCAGAAAACATCGCAAAAGGACTGGAATCTCCGTATCTTGCGTGCTCTGACACAGAAGGAGCAGACGGCGCCGGAAAGCTGTTCGGTGTTCCGTGTGGAGTAGAAGCAGACAAAGGAAAGTCAACAGAATCTATAAATGTAAAATGGAATGCAGTCGAAGGAGCTGTAAGTTACGTAATTTACCGCGGAACAAATGCAGACGGAACCGGCATGGAAAAAATCGGCGAAGTATTGGGAAGCGTACAGAAATTCAGCAACAGCATAAGTGAAAGCGATCAGGGAAGGGAATTTTTCTACAAAGTTTGCGCGCAGAATTATTACGGAAACGTATCTGCGTTCAGCTCAATAGGAATGGGATATTCTTTAAAAGAAGGTGCGCCTGCTGCTCCGTCTGGTGTTTGCATTGACAACGGTTTGGGAACAAGCGTTTCTTCTGTAACAATAAAATGGGAAGAAGTTGCAGGAACAGAAAAAACGACAATTTCATACAATTTGTACAGAACAAGTTCCGAAGATTCTTCTTATACTCTGGTTAAAAAAATTACAGATGCAGCGGCAACGACTTACACTGACAGGAGCATAAAACCCGGTCTTATTTACTGGTATTATGTTCAGGCTGTATCAACTCCCAGTGACGGAACAGAAGGTGAAGTTCTGAAAAGTCCGTTCAGTTCAAGCGGAGCAGATTCAGAGAGTCCGGCTAAGGCATACCTTTTGAGTGCGCCTGAAAACGTTGGTGTTGATGAAAGTGAAGATTCAACTTCGCTGATTCTTTCGTGGGATGCAGCTTTGGGCAGTGAAGACAATTCGTATGTTTACAAAATATATGCGTCTGATTTGCTTAATAGTGAATATGCTTTGATTTTGTCTGGGGTAACCGGAACTTCATCTGTTGTTGAAAAGCATAATTTTTATAAAGTGTCTACGGTGAATGCGCTTGATACCGAAAGTGCACTGAGTGAAGCAGCCGCTCCTGTTCCCCAGGCACCGGCTGCGGCTGAAGGTTCAAGAACGGCAAATCTTTCTGCAGAGGCGGCGGCAGTTTGGACGGCAAATGCAAACGGCGTTTACCCTGTTCGTGTGTCGTGGACTAAACCCGCCGCCGATTTTCCGGCTGGATATCTGGTGTACCGTTCTACTAAAAAAGATTCCGGTTTCAGAAAATTGACTGAGACGCCTGTTACCGGTTTGAGTTATATTGATTCAAATGAAACTGCGCGTGCCGGTTCTTACTATTACTACCGGGTTGTTTCTGTTAACGAACTGGGACAGGGAAAGAATTATGCAGACACAGACGGATACGGTGCTCTTACGGCAGACCAGTGGTTCCGCGAGTATAATAAAACCGTGCGCAATTCCCAGAGTAAACTTACATACATGCATAAACCGAATGATATGGATAAGCTTGGTACGGAAACTGTTAACGGCGATATTAAAGGTACTCTTTATTATAACGCCAAGTTTGCGGGAATAGGTGCCTATATTACCATGAAGTATGAGAATTATGCAGATTTTTATATTATGGGAGAAAAAGATTTGGGTGAGTATTTTATCTGCACGGGAAATACCGATACAACTTCGAATATGAGCGCCAACGGTAATATGCTTGGTACTGTTGTGTGCACTGGTATGTATCCAGGTTCGGTTAAGTACGACGGGCTTTTGATTAAGGGAGGCGCTGCAGGAGGCGGTGCGTATGCGGTTACGACAAAGGATATGAACGGCAGCGTGATTATTCCGGAAACAAATGTAGACTGGCAGGTAGGCGAGGAGAAATAAATTTTTGTGCGGGAAGATAATTTTAGGTAGATAAGAGCCAGCGGAGGTAAAACTGCTCCCAGTCGCCTGGTAAATCACGAAACCGGGCCATAAGGCCCTTGATGTGACTTTTGCGGTGAAACCATAGAATGTCGCTTCGCGACGCTAAAAGTCAAATCATTTCGTGCTTTCCCGTCCTCCTTCGCGCAGTTTTACTTTCGTTAAGATTTATCTTTGTAGAAGCATCTTTCCGTACATATATGTTATTTACAAATATAGGTGTGGTAAAAAAATTGTAGAAGAACGATACATTTAGAGACATGTGTGTTAGTAATTAGTAAAAAAATGCGTTCTTCTACGTGTTTGTTAGTGAAATTTAATATGCGTAATATATGAGGTTTTTATGGAAGAAATGAATGTTGGGTATGAGAGACGGGTTCAGCTTGGACGCGTTAAGAAAGTTTTTTTGATTGTAATGGCAGTGGCGGCTTTGTTTGCGTCTTCGTGGCTTTTACTTGGGTGTTATGAGCCTTCTCCTTTGTACGGAAGCTGGGCTGATAACAGCGGAAACAAGATTTCTTTTATCAATGACGGAACTTTTGTTGCAAAGATTAAGTCCGTTACGGGAACAGCGGTTTCTTATGAAGGAGATTATTCCGTTATAGACAATGTACTTGTATTCAGCGTGAAGGATCCTAGTTATACGGTTACAACTGAATGGGATATTCGCGGTGCCATGCTTTATCTTGAATGGCTGGGCAGTGACAAACAAACTGTGTCGCTTACCCTGTATCATACTGCCAGGTAGGTTGCGTTTATGCTGAGTTTTTCTTTTCTTTCTGAACATAGGCGCGGTGTTTTGCTGGCGCTGGTATGTGTTTTTTCTGTTTGTTTTCTTTCGGCGCAGGAAAGTGAATCTGAAAGCCCCGAACTGAATCCGCGTACAGGGTTTCCTGAGATTGTGGAAAAGCCGTTTATTATGTTCAATGAAGGTGTGTCTTTTGCACAGATTACGCGCGTGGAATTGATTGAAGACAGGAGCAATTTTGTTCGCCAGAATTATCTTGCGGGTGCTTATTTTGGGATTCAGACTGAAAATATGATGCCTGTAAACAGTATGGTTAGAATTGCGGCTTATTATCCTTTTTACCATACTTTTAACGGAATGCAGCAGTTTCCCAAACAGACAATTTTGTATGCGTTCGATTTGTTTGCTGGACCGATTATTCAGGCAGATATGTGGAAGTATGTAAGGCTGAATTTTGCCGGCGGTCTTCACTATATGTACCAGCTTACAGATGAATATCATATGCATTATCTGGGATTGGGCGCACTTGTGGGATGTGAACTTCCTGTTGCGCGCAGGTGGACAGTTTTGCTTAACGGGACTTTTACGTTGGATTATCCGAATCTTGGCGAAAACAGGATTGTGCAGCCGTTCGCGTATGCATGGCAGTATCAACTGGAACTTGGCGTTCGGTACAGCAGGCGCGGTGAAAACAAGTATTCGTACATTCATTCGCGCTTGGGACGTTAACAGCCACGTGTGTACAGGAAGGTGCGCGTGACGCACCATTATGATTTTCTGGGCGACAGGCTGAATAGCGGAAAGTTCTGGGCGATTGTGCGGGGAATCGAGTTCGTGATGAACGGAGCGAACCAAAAGATGTGCGGCAGTTGGAGAAAATCGGAAATATTAAGGATATATAGACATGACGGAATATATAGTTCATCCTTTTGAGCCATTTTTTAGGGCGGATTCAAAAATATTGATTGTAGGAAGCCTGCCGTCCGTAAAGTCGCGGGAAAATGGTTTTTATTACGGACATCCGCAGAACCGTTTCTGGAAAATGCTGGCGATGATTTTTTCTGAAGAAACGCCATTATTAATAGAAGAAAAACAGCGCTTTTTGGAAAAACACAAAATCGCCGTGTACGATTCAATCAGTGAATGTACGATTTGCGGCTCATCGGACAGTTCGATAAGTAATGTTATACCTTCTGACATTGAAAAAATTGTGTCCGCCTGTAAAATCACAAAAATTCTTGCAAACGGCAAAACCGCCGCTAAATATTTTCTAAAATATCAGGATGAAAAACTGTGTTCCATGCTGAAAACTCTTCCTTCCACAAGTCCTGCAAATGCCGTTTATTCAATTCAAAAACTTGTTGAAATTTGGGGAAAGGAGTTTTAAAAGTTTTTACGTAAAATTATTCCTGGAACCAGTCTTCAATCCTTAAAAAAGAGCGTTCCGCCGTTTCCTCAAAGTCTGCCGTGTTGCGCGTTACTAAAACCATTCCGTTTGCGATTGCTGTTGCCGCAATCTGAGTATCGCAGTAGGGAAGGGTTTTGCCTTCTTTTGCACATTGCCCGGAAAGCTGGCCGCAGATTTCTGCCGCAAAACCATCGTAAGGAATTATTTCAAATTCTTCTTCATATAGTTCAAAACATTGTTTTAAGTAATTTTTACGTTTTCCTTCGGGCATTTTTGAAAGTCCAAATACAAGCTCTTGCCAAGTTACGGCAGAAATCGCACACATATTTTTTCTTGCTGTATATAATGCAAGAACCTTTTGATTCGGATTGTCTTTTGTGAATTCCGAAACAATGTTTGTGTCAAGAAGATAAACTTTGTTCATTTTTTACTCCCATAAAAAGTCTAATAAAGTTGCAATGCAAATTTCTAAAGTTGTGAATAAAATTATTCTTCAAAAATAACCCTGTTTGGATCCTGATAAACTTTCGGCCGAAGAGGAATGCCTTCGTCATTCAGAACATCGGCATATTCTTTTTTTAGTTCTGCAAGTTTTTCTAGGAATGACGGTTTTTCCATTTTTTCGTATTCTTCATAGCTTATAATTACCGCGACAGGTTTATCGTAGCGTGTAAGTTCTACAGGTTCGCCTCTTTCCGCGATTTTTACAAAATTAGAAAGGTTGTTTCTTGCCTCGTAAATTGAAGTTCTGCACATAGACACCTCCAGGATATTTTATATAAGAAATGGTAGCATGTAAAAATTATATAGTCAACATTAAAAATGTTAGCCAACATAGAGGCAAAAGATGATGAATAAAGCGGATTGAAATGCGTGAGGGTATGGAAGCCCTTTAGTCGACCGCAGGCGCAAAGCGGCGAGGACGATGAGCGGTTAGCGAAGGCTGGAACACCCGACGGCGAAGCCGGCACGCCCGGAATCTTTGGTTTTTGACTTTTCTGAATGTAAAGTGCTTTGAGCGTGGCAAAATTTGCACGGAACGTGTTTTGGGATTATAATGGGAGTATCTGTGTTTTTTTGATGAATGAAAATTTTTGAAAACACAATGGAGGCAGTTATGAAAAAATCTCTGGTTTCTTTTGGAGCGCTTGCTTTGGTTGGAATGGCTGGAGCGGCTGGTTTTGCGGAGGAATATCCTGACGCTCAGAAAACGTTGCCCGGTTCAATGGGATGGATGCAGGGATTTCCGCCTGCGCAGGAAAAAACACTGCATGCTTCTGACGGTTCTTTTTTTGAATTTCCGGCTCTGCGCTACAGCGTAAATCATATGAGGGAATTTTTTCCGACACGCAATGTTTCTTCTGGAAGCGGCAAAAAATATTCGTTAAAGCAAAAACTTGACCCTAAAATTGACAGCGTTACTTTTACTCCGTGGGATTCTGGCAAGACAATGACTTTTGAAGAGTCCTTGGATGCGAACTACACAGACGGAATTATTGTCATGCATAAGGGAAAAATCGTCTACGAAAAATATCCTGCGGGACTAAAGCCGGATGGTCTGCATGCGGCTATGTCAGTAAGCAAGTCGTTTACAGGAACGGTGGCTTCTATTCTTGCCGCGGAAGGAAAGCTTGACCCTGCTAAAAAAGTAACGGACTATATTCCTGAATTAAAGGATTCTGGTTATGCAGATGCGACTGTCCGCCAGGTTATGGACATGACTACCGCGATAAAGTACAGCGAGGATTACAACGATCCTAATGCGGAAATCTGGGCTTACTCGGCCGCAGGAAATGTTTTTCGCCCTATAAATTATCGTGGTCCGCAGAACTACTACGAATATCTTGCGACTGTAAAAAAACTTCCTGATTCAGAGCACGGAGAGGCGTTCGGGTACAGGACAATCAACACTGAGCTTTTGGCGTGGATTTGTTCGCGCGTAACAGGGCAGGGGCTTGCGGAAATGGTTTCCGAAATGATTTGGAAGCCTTTAGGCGCTCATTATGACGGTTACTATCAGGTGGACCCTTCCGGAATAGCATTTGCTGGCGGCGGATTTGACCTTAACTTGCGTGATATGGCGGCTTTCGGCGAGATGATGCGTAACGGCGGCAAATTGAATGGAAAGCAGGTTATTCCTGAAAAAGCGGTAAATGACATAGCATCCGGCGGTTCTTCCGAAGAATACAAGGCGGCGTTTGCAAAAAGCGACTATACAAAGTTAAAAGGCTGGAGCTACCACAATATGTGGTGGATAACAAACAATTCCCACGGAGCATACATGGCGCGCGGTGTTCACGGACAGGCAATATACATCGATCCTGCAGCGGAAATGGTGATTGCGCGTTTCGCTTCAACCCATTATGCTTCAAACAAATACATCGATCCGCTTTCAATTCCGGCGTACGAAGCAGTCGCGGAATATCTTATGAAAAAATAATTTTATAGTGAAGGGCGGCTGGCCGCCCTTCACTATAAATCTTACAGAAGGTGCAGCGTTAGCGAAATGTATTTTACCATACGAACGTTCGTTAACAGATACGAATGTACGGGAAGGTCCGCGTGGTAAGGCGCAGTTTGTTTAGATAAGTGTCAGCGCAGGTTAAAATGCTCCCAGTCGCCCGCCGAAATCGTAAACCGGCCAATATTGGCCTTGACGTGATTTTTGCTGGGAAACTATCGTTTGTCACTTCGCGACGGCAAAAAATCAAGTCATTTCCAATTACTGCGTCCTCCTTCGCGCATTTTAACTTTTGCTAAGTGTTATCTCTTTAAAAATCGCGTCTTCCCCCGCGGACGTGCGTTAACAAATACGTGCGTTAACAGACGCGTGTGTACGTTAACATTTTCATTGAACAAAATGTCAAAAAGTGTTAAAATGTCATTATGAATACATACGTGGCTCTTTGCGCGGTTGGCGCAGAAAAAATTCTTGGTAACGAAATCAAACAGCTTGGTTATACTCTTGCAGGTAATGCTCCTGGACGTGTTGCTTTTACCGGTGACGATGATGCCCTTTATCGTGCAAATTTCTGTCTCAGAACAAGTGACCGTGTTTATATTCAAATGGCAAAATATCATGCCGAAGACTTTGACGAGCTTTTTGAAAACTGTTCGCTTGTAGACTGGCAGGATGTATTCAAGAAAGATTCACGCATTGTTGTAGATAAGGTACGCACTTATAAAAGCAAACTTAACAGCGAGCACAGTATTCAGGGAATGGTTCAGAAGGCTATTTACAAAAAGCTTGGTTTTGTGTGGAAGATGAGTGTTCTTCCCGAAAGCGGTGAGCAGTGTGATGTTCGCGTTTACATTGACCAGAATGAAGTTTCAATTCTTTTGGACACAAGCGGAGAAGCGCTGCATAAAAGAGGCTACAGAACTGACGGCGGAATTGCTCCTCTTCGTGAAACAACTGCGGCCGTTTTGCTTCAGGAAATGATGTGGCGCAGAAAAACACCTCTTCATGATCCTTTCTGCGGAAGCGGAACAATTGCAAACGAAGCCGTTTTGTATGCACACAATGTTGCGCCGGGACTGGGCCGCCACTTTGCTTATGAACATTTGGCAATATATAACCAGAACCGCGCTGTAGAAATAAAAAAGCAGGAGGCCGCAAAGATTCGCACGGACGTTGAATGTCGTATTACAGGAAGCGACATTGATCCGGCGGCCGTTGAGCGCGCAAAACTTAACGCGGAACATGCGTGCGTCACTGCGGGAAGAGCACTCCAGCTTATTGGAAGCGATGCCAGAATAGAGCGGCCGGACTTTATCGTAAGCGACTTCAGGGATTTGCGCGCACCCTACGAAAAGGGACTTCTGTTGTGTAACCCGCCGTATGGAGAACGTATCGGTGATGCAGAGCAGGCTGCGGAACTCTACAAAGACATGGCGCAGCTGTTTACCGATTTTCCGGGCTGGGCTCTTGGTGTAATAACGAGCCAGAAGAGTTTCCAGAGTTCAATAGGCAAGCATGCACGGCTTTTAAAGTCGCTTAAGGCCGGAAACCTTGATACGACACTTTATATTTACAACTAAGCGGCGATTATGGCAGTACAGGTTGAGCACGAAAAACGAAAGCACGAAATTCTTACAAAAGCACTGGAACTTTTTATAGAAGAAGGCTACGAAGATGTTACATTCCAGAAAATTGCAGATCGCTGCGGAATAACAAGAACAACGCTTTACATTTATTTTAAGAACAAGCGCGAAATTTTTCTGTGGAGCATCAAGCAGTTTACCCAGGCTTTGGAACAGGAAATTCTGACGATTTTAAAGAATCCGCAATACACCTCGATTGAATGTCTTGAATGCATTTTTGACATGATTATTACGCGTGCCGAAGAAAACTACCAGTTTTTTAAGGTTCTTCTTACTTATCTTATTCAGCTTCAGAAAAGCGGAGCAAATGTCAACGAAAGGGTTGCAAGACGCACGATACGCATTCAGCATATATTGAGCACAATTGTTATTCGTGGCCAGAAAAACGGTGAAATAAAAAAGCTGCCCGTCAAGAATATTAACGACCAGCTTTATATGCTTTTGGAATGCGGAATATTCCGGCTGGCAGTTCTTGGAAAGCAAAAACTGGACGGAATACGCGAAATGGTTGCCTTTTCTATAAGTCAGTTCCGCGAAGAATAATCTGCAGTTCTGGCGTAATCTATAGGTGTGCTGTTTGAAGTTGTACTCGGCACAGTGATGCTGTTCAGCTTCTGCGGCTTTTCATCTGTTGAAAGAATTACAAGCATGTCTTCTTCAATAGGCTTTGTCCAGTAATAGTTTGTAAAAATAACTGTTTCACCTTTTTTCTTTGAAGCAAAATCCTGTCCGACAAGAGCTGTTGCTTTAAGTGCGCATCCCTTAAAGACATCGGGAAGTGATGTATGCAGAAGAATTGTATAAGTGTCATCTTCTGTACCTTTTGTAAATTCAAAAAGCTGCGTTTTGCTTCCGTTTGAGAGGGCTACAGAAAGTGAAAAATATTGCAGGTTTTCTTCTGTGCTTTCATGTGTCTGCGGAAGAGTAAGAATTCCGGGTGCAATGACCAGAGCCTGGATTTTTTCATCATAGACTATCGGAATACGGCTTTCTTTTGCATTGACCGGATAAAGTTTTTCTTTGTTGACTGCAATTTCTTTTTCTGAATTTGCCTTTGAAGGGCGTACTGTGTCTGTTGGCTGTGAATTTTCGTAGCCCGAAGAAGTTTTGTATCTTACGTAATATCTGTAATATTTGTCACTTGAAGCGTAATAGTCTGTGAAAATAACCGAACCGTCTACAGGGTAACTGCCTGATTTTATAATCTGGCCTATGTTTACAAGTGAGTCCTTTACCTGCTTTGCATCTTCACCGTCGCTGTCCATTTCGTAGCGGAATATGTTCATGTAGTCGGCGTAAGTGAGAATTACAGGAGCGATTGTTATGTTTGTGTCGCTGATGTCCGTTACAGGCGCGGTAATTGTTTTTTCTGTGCTGGAAAAATCAATCAGGCTACACGAGGAAAATGTAAGACTTATAGTTGCTAAAATGAATAAAATGTGTCTCATCTCTTTGAATTTCGGCCTGGGCGCTACGAAACTTTACAAACATTTACCTTTAGTTTATTCTCTATATATGAATATATTTTCTACACAAATTGATGTTATGGGCCTGGTTGCTCCGGTTTTGATTTGCTGCATTCCGCTTGCCGCAATTTTTGTCTGCATGAAGCTTTTTGTAAGCGGATTCAGGACTTGGCACGGAATTCTGGCATGTCTTCTGGGACTTTTGAGTGTTGTTCCGATTACGGCTCTTCAGTTTGTGATTGACCTTTTTGGCGGAGGCGGAATTCTTTCGGGAAAGACGCTGCCTTCTGTTCTTTTGCACGATCTTATAATCAACGGACTTATTGAAGAAACAATAAAAATGCTTCTTTTGTTCCTGCTGCCGTGGAAAAAGATGCGACTGGCTGAATTTTTTTCATGCGCGGTTTTGAGTGGATTTACGCTTGGATGTTTTGAGACGATTGTGTATTCACTTGCTGGAACAGGAACTGCACCGCTTCGGATGGTTACTTCGGTTATTGTTCACGGAAGCTGTGCGGCTCTGAGCGGTCTGTTTGTTTTTTCATGCAGGCACAAAAGTCCGCGTGCATTTTCCTACATTTTTGCGGTAATTCTTCACGGCGTTTACAATTATTTTGCCGGTTTTGACATGTCCAGCCCGTTTTTCTACATGAGTTTTGCGGTTATTGCGATTGCAGTTATTGAATGCAGAACACGGTACATTAACGAAAGAAAAAATCTTTTGCCGCAAGAGGAAAGCGCGCCGGCCGCGGTTGGTTTTGGGCACAAGGCTGCTGTAGAAAAGAATTCCGCCGACAAAACTCTGATAGAAGCAAAAATCCGTGACAGTCAGGACAAGACTCTTGTAGGAGTAAAGTTTTCTGGGTCGGCGGATGTTGCGCAAGAAAAGCGCGCGGCTGATGTTATAGAAGAAATTCCTGTAGAAGAAGATGCGTTATCTGCACAAACGGGCGCGCTTGTAAGCAAAACAGAAGCGCCGGTAAAAAAAGCCACTGCGGTTAGCGAAACGAAAACTGCGGTAAAGAAAACGCGCGCGAGTGGCGGTTCGGCAAAAGCCACATCGGTTAGCGAAACGAAAACTGCGGTAAAGAAAACGCGCGCGAGTGGCGGTTCGGCAAAAGCCACATCGGTTAGCGAAACTAAAACTGCGGTAAAGAAGACGCGCGCGAGTGGCGGTTCGGCAAAAGCCACATCGGTTAGCGAAACTAAAACTGCGGTAAAGAAGACGCGCGCGAGTGGCGGTTCAGCGAAGGCCACTGCGGTTAGCGAAACTAAAACTGCGGTAAGAAAGACGCGCGCGAGTGGCGGTTCGGTAAAGGCCACGGCGGTTAGCGAAAAAAAGCCTGCCGCTAAAAAGACGCGCGCGGCTGCGGCTGGAAAAGCCAAAACCAAAAGTGAAAAATAAGATTATTTAAAAGGAAGAAAAATGAAAAAAATATTTTTATGCGCGCTGGCGGTAACTGCGCTTTTTGTTTCGTGTTCCAAAAGTGAAAAACCGGCTCCAGTTGCGGCGGTTGTAAAAGAAGAAAATGTGACTGCTTCTACTTCAACGCAGGATGAAACTCCTTCAATACAAAAAGGTGTATACACGTACAGAACAATCAGTTCTTCCCCTTCAACATGGAATCCGACTGACTGGAGTATGGGAAACGAAGGTACTGTTCTGGATTTTACGGCTTCGGGTCTGTACGATTTTGTAATGAACGAAACAAAGGATGGTTACGAAGTTTTCTGCGAAATGGCAGCCGAACTTCCTGCTGATGTTACAAAAGAATATGCAGGCAACGAAAAGTACGGAATTCCGGCAGGGGCAGAAAGCGGCTATGCGTGGAAATACAATCTTATTCAGAATGCCGTGTGGGAAGACGGAACAAAAATTAACGCCGACACATACGAATATACTTTCAAACAGTTTTTGAATCCGGATATGAAAAATCTGCGTTCGTCCAGTTTTTGTCAGGATAATTTTGCGATTGCAAATGCATACGATTATTATTCCGGCAAAGAAGGTGTTGAATGGAGCGACGTTGGTTTTATCAAAAATGATGAATTTTCGTTTACGCTTATTTTGAAAAATTCACTTTCCCCTTTTTTTGTTCAGTATAATTCAACTTCAATTATTCCGGTTCATCCTAAGTTATATGAAGAGAATAAATCCAAAAAAGGACAGATTGTAAAAAGTTCTTATGGCACTTCACCCGAAAAATATTCTTCATGCGGTCCGTACAGAATTTCGGAATTTCAGCCTGACAAGGAAATGAAATTTGAACGCAATGAAAAATGGTACGGCTGGACTGACAACAAACATGAGGGACAGTATGCGGTTACAAATATTCAGCTTTCATATATTTCTGAACATTCCACGGCTCTTTCTCTTTTTTTAAGGGGCGAACTTGATGACGTTGCGCTTGATGTAAACGATTTGAAAGTTTACGGCAACAGCGAATACCGACTTACGACTCCCGAGTCCTATACATGGAAGTACAGTTTTAATATTGACAAAGAGGCTCTTAAAAAACATGAGTCAAAGGGAATCAACAAATCTATTTTGAGCTACACCGATTTCAGGCACGGAATTTCTCTTGCGCTTGACCGACAGAAATATGTTGACACAATTACACCCGCGTCTGACGTTGGCTTTGGTTTGATTAACTACATGTATGTTGCCGACCCCGAATCTGGTGAACTTTACCGCAATACACCTCAGGCACAGAAAGTTTTGTGCGATTTGTATCTTTCTGACAAAGTTGAAAATATTACCGGCTATAATCCTGAGGCTGCATCTTTTTATATCACAAAGGCTTATAAAGCTGCACTGGCTGCCGGTGATATTAGCGAAGGCGATGTTGTCCAGATTGACTACCATACTTACGACACAAATACTGCCAACATGAGAAGCGTGGCTTTTCTTGAAGATGCGCTTAAGGCTGTTGCAGTCAATACTCCGCTTGAAGGAAGAATTGTTGTAAAGCAGGTTACCGACGAAAATTATTATGAAAACATGAGGCGCGGACGTGTAGACTGTGCAATGACGGGCTGGGGTGGTGCCGCTTATGATCCCTATGGAATTATGTGGTGTTATTGCGATCCCGATGCACTTAACGAATATGGTTTTGATCCTGAATCAGAAATGCTCGAAATAGATCTTTCGGAATTTGCTGAAACCGGCGGATTAAAAATTCAGAAAAGTTTTTATGACTGGTACCGCGCTTTGTGTGAAGGCGAATATTCTTCGGCAGAAAGCAGTGTGCGCAATACAATTCTTTCGCAGATGGAAAAAGGTCTTCTGTCATATTACAACATGATTCCAATCCGCTATCTTAACAGCACCGAACTTATTTCGCAGCGTACTGTTATGGGAAGCGAAACTTTTGTCAACTCGCTTGTCGGTTACGGCGGAATAAGATTTATGTCTTTTTCTATGGATGATGCCGAATGGAACAAATACTGTGACGAAAACAACCGTCAGCTTAAGTACTAGTATGATTAAATACGTTCTTAAAAGAATTGCGCTCATGTTTCTTACTCTCTTTGTGATTATGACGATGCTGTTCGTTTTAATCAGGCTTTTGCCCAACCAGGTAGAAGCTGTTCAGGGCGGGTTTGACAAGGCTCTTCGTGAAATGCGCGAGGCGTGGGGATACAATGAGCCGCTTGTCGTTCAGTATGCGTATTTTTTGCGGAACGTGTTTACTAAGTGGGACTGGGGTTTTTGTACTACGATGGGAACTTTTCTAGAACCCGTTACGCAGTACATTGTGAGCCGTCTTCCTGCTACAATTTATATAAATGTTCTTTCACTTATAATTTCACTTCCGCTTGGAATCTGTTTTGGAATTGTTGCGGCTGTATGCAAAAACAAATGGCAGGATCATGTGATTCAGGTTTTTATTATGCTGTTTATTTCTGTTCCGGCTTTTGTGTATGCTTTTCTGCTGCAGTATTTTATTGGCTTTAAGCTGAATCTTTGTCCTCTTGTTATGGACGCAGGTACAAATTATTTTTCGTGGTCTATGTTGCACAGTGCAATTCTTCCGGTGCTGGCGCTTTCGTTCGGACCCATTGCCGGTGACATGCGTCTTATTCGCGCGGAACTTACCGAAACACTTACAAGCGACTATATGCTTCTTGCAAGAACAAAAGGTCTTTCGCGCGCACAGGCTACGGTAAGGCATGCGTTCAGGAATTCGCTTGTTCCGCTGGTGCCTACTTTTCTTGCCGACTTTATTTCTATTATTTCGGGGTCAATGATTATTGAACAGATTTTTGCTGTTCCTGGAATTGGCCGCACTTATCTTCTTTCAATTACGCAAAAAGATTACAGCGTTTTTATGGCGTGCTCTATGTTTTATATTACGATTGGTCTTGCGGCCGGCATTGTTTTTGACTTGAGTTACGGTTTTATTGATCCAAGAATCCGCATGGGAGGTGACAAGTCAAATGAACGCTGATAATTCTTTTGCAACTGATATTTTGAATGAAAATAATTTTGAAAAAATCCCTGCGGAAAAATTTGAGTTTGCACATGCAGAAAATTTTTCTTCTGCAGAAAATGTGTTTTCAAAAAAGCCGCGGGGTTATTTTGCCGATGCAATGCTCAGGTTTGTTACTAACCGCGGTTCTGTTGTCTGTTTTTTTATAATTATTCTGCTTGTTCTTTACGCAATTTTTGCACCGCTGTTTTCGGGCTATAAAATTTCTGACCGCGACGGTTATTACGCTTATGCTTCCCCAAAGTGCGCTTTGTTTGTGCCGCTGGGTTTCTGGGACGGCTGTGAAACAATTGAAGTAAACGCAATTACGCTGGACTATCTTAAGGCAATTCCGGGTGCGGTTGTTAAGTATCTGGGTGAGTCTGAACATACTGCGGCCGGGCGCAAACGTACCTGGTACAAAATCAAAGTCGACACTTATGCAAAAACAGGCTGGGTAAGAATGTTTCTTACCGACCAGGAATTCAATGCCGCGCGCGAATGGGAAAAAAAATCGGGCATTCAGCTTTTCTTTCCGTTGATTGATGAATCAAAAGTAAAAAATGCAGTTTATAAAAACGACCAGAATGCGTGGTTTCTGACGGATGCCCGCGGTTATGCAAAAAAGACCGCGGCCGGGGAACTGCAGAATATTTTTCTTAAGGACGGGGATTTTTCCGCTTTGTCTGATTCTTCTGATGGATATGTCTTTTCTGTTTCGCGCATGAATGATTCCCAGAAGGAAGTGCGCGTGCTTTATTCAGCATGGTATCTGTACAAACACGGGCGGAATGCATCATTTCTTTTTGGAGCAGACAATTCAGGCTATGATATTTTTACGCGTCTTGCTTACGGTGCGCGGCTTTCACTTTTGCTTAGCGTTGTGGTTGCGGCAATAAATCTTTTTTTGGGAACAGTTGTCGGTGCGCTTGAAGGATATTACGGCGGTGCATTCGATATTATTATGGAACGCATCAAGGATATTCTTTACGAAATTCCGAGCGTTATTTTAATGACACTTTTTCAGCTTTATTTTGCAAAGAGTCTGGGCCCGATTGTTTCTATGTTTGTCGCGTTTATTTTCTTTGGCTGGATTGGAACATCGTCTACGGTTCGCGCGCAGTTTTACCGCTTTAAGGGGCAGGATTATGTTCTTGCGAGCCGTACGCTTGGTGCAGGAGATGCGCGGCTTATTTTCAGGCATATTCTTCCCAACTCAATTGGCTTTATTATTACGGCAAGTGTTTTGAGTATTCCGGCGGTTATTTTCAGCGAGGCGAATCTTACTTATCTTGGTATTGTTAACCTGCAGTCCGATACAATGACAAGTGTTGGCACTATGCTGAACTCTGCGCAGTCGGCACTTTCGCAGCACCCGCACTGTGTGTTTTTTCCGGCAGCGTTTATTTCTGTTCTTCTTATTTGCTTCAATGAATTTGGAAACGGTCTTCGCGATGCGTTTAATCCTTCTTTGAGAGGTGCCGCCGGTGAGTGAACTTGAAATACAGAATCTTGCGGTTTCGTTCAAAACAGGACAGGATACAGTCAAAGCAGTACGCAATATTAATCTTACTCTTAACAAGGGCGAAACTCTGGCGATTGTTGGTGAGAGCGGTTCGGGCAAATCGGTTACTGCAAAATCTGTTCTGGGCATTCTGAGCGCAAATGCATTTGTCGAAAGTGGAAAAATTCTGTTTGACGGCAAAGACCTTCTGTCGCTTAGCGAAAGTGAATTGTGCAAAATCCGCGGTAAACGCATTACGATGGTGTTCCAGGACCCGATGTCGTCACTTGATCCTATTGTCAAAGTAGGGCCGCAGCTTACAGAAGCCGCAATTCTTAACGGAAGAGCCAACAGGCGCGGCGCTTTGAAAAGAGTGCGTGCGGGTTTGGCTGCGGTTAAAAAACAATGTGCCGGTATGGAAAACTCTGCGGAACTTTTGAAAGAGTTTGCTTTGTTTAAAAAACAAATCCGCGCCGGATGCAGACAGTTTTCGCGCCTGTTTTGCGCCAGTCCTGAAAAAGAATTTAACCTTAGCAATATAGATGCGCTGCCTGATTTTTTTGTACGCGAAAAAATTCCTGCGGGCATTAAGAAAATTCTTGGCCAGGAAGGGCAGCACTGTCTGTTGGGGGACGCGGTTCAGTCTGTGTACAAAATTACAGCAAAGAAGGCTTATTTTCGCGCAATTTCCATAATGAAAGAAGTGGGAATTCCTGAAGCCGAAAAAAGATTCAACCAGTATCCGTTTGAATTTTCGGGCGGAATGAGGCAGCGTATTGTAATTGCCATTGCCGTTGCCGCAAACCCCGAAGTGCTTGTATGCGATGAACCTACAACTGCACTTGACGTAACAATTCAGGCTCAGATTCTTGAACTTATAAAAAAACTCAAGCGCGAGCGGAATATGAGCGTAATTTTTATTACACACGATCTTGGTGTTGTGGCAAATGTTGCAGACAGAATTGCCGTAATGTACGCAGGTAAAATTGTGGAATACGGAACGGCAGAAGATATTTTTTACCACCCGGCGCATCCTTATACATGGGCGTTGCTTTCTTCTGTTCCCGACCTTGAGTCAAAGGGACGGCTGCTTTCTATTCCGGGAACTCCGCCAGACATGCGCAATCCTCCTGCCGGTGACGCTTTTGCCGCGCGCAATGCTTATGCACTTAAAATAGATTTTGAACGCGAGCCGCCGATGTTCAGGATTTCTGACACGCACGGGGCTGCAACCTGGCTTTTGCATCCAGACGCGCCCAAAGTACAAATGCCGCAGATTATCAGTGACAGAATCGCACGCATGAAGGAGACACGCCATGCAGAATAATTCTGATGATGTTTCACAATTTGTTTCACAGCCACAGCCTTCTTCGCCGCCGCAGTCACAACAGTCGCCGCAGGCACAGCCACTTTTGCGTGTGGAACATTTGCGCCAGTATTTTAACGCGGGCAGCAGAAGTAAAATTTTTCGTGCAGTAGATGACGTTAGTTTTGACATAGCACGCGGTGAAGTTTTTGGTCTTGTAGGAGAAAGCGGTTGCGGCAAGACAACGACCGGGCGCTCTATTATCCATTTGTACAAAATTACCGGCGGAAACATTTACTTTGAAGGCCACCGCATTAATGCCGGCACCTGGGAATATGAGCAGAAGATTCGCGAAGCACGCTTTCAGAAAAATCCTGACATGAAAGAAATAATTGCCCGTGAAAAAGAAAAAATTCGGCAGGCGCGCAGTGTTGCAAACAGTACAAAATTTGAACCGCGTATTCAGATGATTTTTCAGGACCCGGCGACTTCACTTGACCCCAGAATGACTGTAGGTGAAATTATAGCAGAAGGACTTCTGGTGCGCGGTGAACGTGACAGACATGCCGTTGGTAAAAAGGTGAGCCGTGTTCTTGACCGCGTGGGGCTTTTGCCTGAATATGCCGAACGCTACCCGCATGAGTTTTCTGGCGGTCAGAGGCAGAGAATAGGTATTGCGCGCGCCCTTGTTATGGAACCGCAGCTTATTATTGCCGACGAGCCTGTAAGTGCGCTTGATGTTTCTGTAAAGGCACAGATAATCAATCTGCTCAATGATTTGCGCCATGACCTTGGACTTTCAGTTCTTTTTATTGCGCACGATCTTTCTGTGGTAAAATATTTTTGTGACAGAATTGCCGTTATGTACCGCGGAAAAATTCTTGAAACAGCAGGCTCTGATGCACTTTTTGCAAACCCGCAGCATCCTTATACGCGCTCTCTCATAAGTGCAGTTCCCTTACCCGATCCTGTTTACGAAAGAAGCCGGCAGCGCATTGTATACGAAGCAGAATGCAGTGCGCAAACAGACACTGGCGGCGGTGTACTTTGAAAAAAACATTTTCTTCTTTTACAAAAACATTCATCCTTTGTCTTCCCGCCGCCACCTTACTTGCGCTTGGTGTCGCTTTATATGAACGCGCGCACAATGCTTCTTTTGGGGCTGCACGTCTTGCAAGTGACGGAACTTTTGTTTCGGGAATAATTTTATTTTGCCTGGGCGCGCTTGGTGTTGCTTCGGGCGCAGGGGCTTTTCTTGCGTTAAGCTATGGTTTTTCAAAACTTGCCGGCAGACTGTATAGACCAAAAAATATTGCGGTTTCAGAAAAAGAAACATATTTTGACTACTGTTCGCGAAAAAAAGCAGTGCGCAAAACCAGCGGTACTTTGTTTTCATTTGCTGCTTTACTTGCAGCGGGTATTCTGTTTATTGCAGTTTCTGTAATTGCAGCTTTTGTATATTAACAAAATACACTAACAAAGTGTACATTGACAGATTACGGTGGTTTAGATAAATTGAAACTATGATAGAAACGTGTTCAATTTTGAACGGGACGGTTGAATTTGTTTTTTGTCCTGCCGACTACAAAGAACTCGAAAACTTTAAGCTTCGTGATGTGTATATCTTCGGAACCTTTACTGCCTGGCAAAAGACAGACGATTTTAAGCTTGAAAAAAAAGACGCTTCGGGCAGCAAGTGGACTCTTGTAAAAAAAGCCTCAGAAGTTTGTGTTCCGGGGAATTCCGGTTTTCCTGAATTCAAGTTTATTGCAACAGCCGAAAACAAAGAAATGATTGCAGACATTTATCTGAATGCACCGGATGAAAACCGCGGAATAAAGTTTCTTTCAAACAACATTATTCCCGAAGAACCTTTTGATGCAGAGGCTGTTATAAATGACGAGGCATTTGCTCTTAATGTAAAATCGCTTGAAGAATTTAATCTTTCTTCAGAACAGGAACGTGCCGAAATAAGCAATGTACGCAAAGTTCCGGGGACAACATGTCTTTGGCGCGGCTATCATCCTTATAAAAAATCGCGTGCACTTTTGGACACAGAAGAAACCAGAATCCGCATTGTAAACGAAATGCTCGAAAAAAACGGTGTTAAGTCTGTCATAACTTTGTGCGGCGAAGAAAAACCCGAAGAGGTACTTGAAGAAAAAATCTATCCTTACATGAAAAAAATCCAGGATGCAGGCGGCCAGCTTTTTGTAGATACTTCTTACGAAACCGTTTACTTTGATTCTACAAGTGAAGAATATGCGCTTACGGTACAAAAAATCGTGCGTTTTATAAACAGCCATCCGGGCGCATACTACATTCACTGCAGACTTGGCTCTGACAGAACCGGAACAATGAGTGCAGTTCTTGCGGCTTTGTGCGGCGCTTCATGGAAAGAAATTGCGGCAGACTATGAGCGCACACGTTTTATGGGAATACAGGAATTCCGTAGTGCGCGTCTTCTGGCATATTCACTGTCGCGTCTGCTGGGAGAAGATGTTTCACGGTGTTCCACGCTGCAAAAAAAGACTGCTTCTTATTTCATAAAAGGCGGCTGGCTTACCGAAAGCGAAATAAACACTCTTGTAAAAAAACTGACAGCAAAGTAAAAAGCGCAGGAATTTATTTAAATAACAAGCCTGCACGGGAAGACGCAATTTGGTTAGATAGAGTCAGCGAGTGTTAAAATGCTCCCTGTCGCCCGTTGAAGTCATTTCGGCCTTCCCCGTGCTCCTTCGCGCATTTTAACTTTCGGTTAGATTTATCTTTGTAGAAACTGCGTCCTCCCACGCGTGCAGCGTTTCTCAGAACTTAAATTCGCTCATGTGATTGTTAAGTTCGTTAACGCCGGCAGAGTTCCTTGAAACATTTATCTTTGTAGTCGACATCTTTGTATTGACATCATTGAGCTTGACCTGAATATCATCAATCTTTTTGTTTATTTCATTTGTTTCCTGGTTCAAATGCTGCATTTCAACTGCAATCTGTTCCCCACCCTGAAGCATTTCTGCCGATCCGTTGCGTACAGAATTCGTAGAATCAGTAATAAGACCAATTCCCTGAAGAATCTGCTTGTTGCCTTCAGTCTGTTCAGACATAGCATTTGAAATAACAGATTCCTGATGCTTTACTTTCTGCGCAAGTTCATTAATAACGGCAAACTGTTTCTGGACAGTTTCTGAATTTTCTGCAACCTGCGTAATAAGCTGCGACAGTGATTTCAAATCTTTTTCAATAGATTTTGACTGGTTTGTAGTAAGATCCGCAAGTTTACGTATTTCTTCAGCAACAACCGCAAAACCTTTTCCGGCATCTCCTGCATGTGCTGCTTCAATAGTTGCATTCATAGAAAGAAGGCTTGTCTGGCTTGCAATATCCTGAATAATTTTACTTGCATCAAGAAGAAGTGAAGACTTTGACAGAACATCCTTTGCCATGTCTGATGCAACCTGAACTTTTTTCATTCCGCTGTCAGTGGCAGTTTCGAGGTCGTTAACAGACTCATTGTTTTTGTGAAGAATATTTGTAACGCCTTCAACATTTGCAACCATCTCTTCAATAGCCGCCGATGACTGTGTAATAGCCGAAGTCTGGTTTTCAATCTCACCGTTAAGCTTGCGTATATTTTCAATAATTTGGTCGATTGTTTTATTTGTTTCTTCGACACTTGCAATCTGGTTTATCATGTCATTTTTGATAGAATCAGAAATTGAGTCTGCTTCAGAAAGTTTATTTTCAGATTCGTTTATGTTGTTTTCAAGCTGATTTGAAATCGTGAGTGTAGAAGAAACATTTTTGCTTACGTCAGAAAGAATAGCTTTTACTTCATTAAAGGCATGGTTCAGGTTGTTTGTAAGAAGACCGAATTCATTTCTTGTAATAACAGGAATATTTTCTTTTGTGTAGTCTTTGTGTGCAAGCGCGCGGATTACATCGTTTAATGCATTAAGGTTTCGCGTAATGTCATGCGTGTTTGTTATTGTAGTAATTGCAATTGCCACAAGCGAGTGGAATTGAACAAAGCCCAGAACATACAATAAGTTATTTATAGTCTTCTGATTTGCAATTCCCGGAACAGAGAAAAATCCGTTCAGCAAAAGGAAAGAACCCACCATGTTTAGTGTGATAAAAACTATAAATCTTTCTTTAATTGAACTTGTTTTGTTTTTCTTGTCAAACTTAAGCCATGTTACTTCTTTTTCCAGATGTGAATTGTAAAGCGTGTAAAAGGCAATGCTGTAAAGGGCAATAAATCCCAAATAGATGAGTGTAAGTGGAATATAAGCCTTTGTATTTCCGAATGATTCAAATTGCAGGTGTCTTGAATGTATTGAACCTGCAATCGAAAGCGGAATCATTACCGAAAGAACAATATTATAAAGGAAGATAAATTTGCGTGACATTGTGAGCGTCTGGTTGCAGTAATCGTTTGTTTCCTGGCTTCCGTCAAATGTCATGAGTTTTCTTTTCAAATATTTGTCAAATAAAACAGGAACTGCAAGTGCAAGTAAATGTGCTATAAGACATGGCGGATAAGTGAGTGACAAAAGAACTTCCTGTGCCGTTAAAATTTTTGCAGGTATCATTACAAGCGGTGCAAATGCAAACGGAACAACGGAAATGCAGATAAGAAATATGCTGCTTTTGCTGAAACTCAACACAGGCTTTTCTTGAACAGTCTGATCAGAAATGGACATTATATTCCTCCAAATTAATGAACGTAATCAACGACAATTTTACATTACTTTTTCGGATAAACAATTTGTAATATATATATGTTAAAAGTGTATGTCAATAAATTTTGAAATAGTTCTGTACTGTGGCTGTAATAAAAATTTGTTAATCTACAAGTCGCCTGTATATATAAATAAGTTAGTTGTGAAACAACTGAAGTTTTCAAAACAACTCTATTTGAGCCCCTTTGAAATACGTTTTTCGGGCAAAAACAGGCTTTTTTCTTGTTGACTTATAACGCTATGGATAGTATACTGTATAAACACCGTCTACTAGATATAGCGGTTTTTAGTCTATAATTATACATATTATAACTAGATAGGGACTTTCCTGAATGCGGCCTTACGCGGGGTTGCTTAGGGAAAGTCCTTTTAATCGGTTTTAATATGTGTAATTTTATTGGAAAAGTTTATTCAAATTTTATAAATAGTGATAGGGGAAGTTCAATGAAGATCATTAAGAGAAGCGGCGCCGAAGTTATTTTTGACAGGAACAAGATTTCCAATGCTATTGAAAAAGCAAACAATCAGGTCAAAGAAGAGGACCGTCTCTCACAGGATCAGATAGAATCCATTGTAGATGACATAGAAATTGAATGTCACAGGGAAGGTCATGCCCTTAACGTAGAAGATATTCAGGATCTGGTCGAAACAGGCATTATGCAGAACGGCGCGTACAATGTTGCAAAGCTTTACATAACATACCGCTACCGCCACCAGCTTATGCGCAAGGAAAACACTACTGACCAGCAGATAATGAGCCTTCTTGAAGAAAATAACGAAGAAGTCAAACAGGAAAATTCAAACAAAAACCCGACTGTTGTTTCTGTTCAGCGTGATTATATGGCAGGTGAAGTAAGCAAGGATATTACACGCCGCTTTCTTTTGGACCAGGACATACGCCAGGCTCACGACGAAGGTATAATTCACTTTCACGATGCTGACTATTTTGCCCAGCATATGCACAACTGTGACCTTGTTAACCTCGAAGACATGCTTCAGAACGGCACTGTCATAAGTGGAACAAAAATTGACCGCCCACATTCTTTTTCTACAGCATGCAATATTGCCACGCAGATTATTGCACAGGTAGCAAGCTGCCAGTACGGCGGACAGAGCATAACCCTTGCACACCTGGCTCCTTTTGTAGACGTGAGCCGCCGTAAGATAAAGTCAGAAATTTCAAACATGATCTGCACAACCGGGCTTCAGGTAAATGACGACCAGTTCAACTACATGGTCGAGCAGCGTGTTAAGGACGAAATCAAGCGCGGTGTCCAGACAATCCAGTACCAGGTTATTACACTTATGACCACCAACGGACAGGCTCCGTTTGTTACTGTATTCATGTATCTTAACGAAGCAAAGAGCGAGCAGGAAAAAACAGATCTTGCCCTTATTATAGAAGAAGTTTTAAAGCAGCGTTACCAGGGCGTAAAAAACGAAAAGGGTGCATGGATTACACCGGCATTCCCCAAACTCATTTATGTACTTGAAGATGACAATGTAGAGCCTGACTCAAAGTATTATTATCTTTCTGAACTTGCAGCAAAGTGTACCGCACGCCGCATGGTTCCGGATTATATCTCAGAAAAAAAGATGCTCGAACTTAAGGACGGCAACTGTTACCCCTGTATGGGATGCCGCTCTTTCCTTACAGTTTATCATGATGAAAACGGAAAGCCCAAGTTCTACGGTCGCTTTAACCAGGGTGTCGTAACACTTAACCTTGTAGATGTAGCCTGTTCTTCCGGCGGTGACATGACAAAATTCTGGCAGATAATGAAAGAGCGCCTTGACCTTTGCCACCGTGCACTCAGAATCCGCCACGAGCGTCTTTTGGGAACAAAGTCAGATGCCGCACCAATTTTGTGGCAGAACGGTGCACTTGCCAGACTGCAGAAGGGAGAAACAATAGACAAACTTTTGTACAACGGCTATTCAACAATTTCACTTGGATACGCGGGACTTTGCGAGTGTGTCCGTTACATGACAGGAAAATCGCACACAGATCCTTCTGCCAAACCGTTTGCACTTGATGTAATGCACGCGCTTAATGACGCCTGCAAAAAGTGGAAGGAAGAAGAGCATATTGACTATTCAGTCTACGGAACTCCTCTCGAAAGCACTACATACAAATTTGCAAAGTGCCTTAAGAGACGCTTTGGTGTAATAGCCGGAGTTACCGACAAAAATTACATTACCAACAGTTACCACGTTAATGTTACAGAAAAAATCGATGCGTTTACAAAACTTACATTTGAGTCACAGTTCCAGGAACTTTCACCGGGCGGTGCGGTAAGTTATGTAGAAGTTCCCAATATGGAAAACAATATTCCGGCTGTAATGGCGCTTTTAAAGCACATTTACAATAACATCATGTATGCCGAACTCAATACAAAAAGCGACTATTGCCAGAAGTGCGGCTACACCGGCGAGATTCAGATTGTAACAGACAAAGACGGAAAACTTGTGTGGGAATGTCCCAACTGTAAAAATCACGATCAGGCTACAATGAATGTTGCGCGCAGAACATGCGGTTACATCGGAACACAGTACTGGAATCAGGGACGCACGCAGGAAATCAAAGAGCGCGTTCTGCACCTTTAGTTTTTGTCCGGGCATAAAATGAATTACGGCGAAATAAAAAAAACAGATATTGCAAACGGCGACGGCGTAAGAGTTACTCTTTTTGTGTCGGGCTGCCGTGTGCATTGTCCCGGATGTTTTAACAAACAGACATGGGACTTCTGCTATGGCAATACGTTTACACAGCAGACAGAAGAAGAAATTCTTTGTGCCCTTAAGCCGGACTACATCAGTGGTCTTACTGTCTTGGGCGGTGAACCGTTCGAGAGTGAAAATCAGGCTGAACTCGCACCGTTTTTAGAAAAAGTGCGCGCGGCTTTTCCTGACAAAACAATCTGGTGTTACACAGGCTACAATTACGATACAGACATAAAAAATCCGGAAGGAAAAAAACACACGCCTTTTACAGACAGAATGCTTTCGTGTATAGACGTGCTTGTTGACGGGCCGTTCATTGCAGAACAAAAAGATATATCGCTCAAGTTCCGGGGCTCCAAAAACCAGCGCATAATTAACCTGAAGGAAAAAGCAAATGACTGACTGTTCCGTATATTTCAAGAGCCTGGTTGAACAGGACAATACTGCAATTGTAATCTGCGACTTGAACCACACAATAATTTACATGAACCCGTCTGCTATTTTGAATTATAAAAAATACGGCGGAACAGCTCTTTTGGGAAAGTCTCTGCTTGCATGCCACAATGAAAATTCCGCAGTGATGATAAAAAAAGTTGTGCAGTGGTTTTCTGAATCTGTAAACAACAACTGCGTACACACAGCTTACAATGAAAAACAAAACAAAGACATTTACATGATTGCGTTAAGGGACGACGCCAAAAACTTAATAGGCTATTACGAAAAGCACGAGTACCGCAACAAAGACACATCCCCTTTCTACGAAATATAGGCTTTTAATCACCGATGATGGCTGTTCGTTAACATTATCAAACTGTAAATAACAATTTTCTTGATAATACTTCTGCTCCGCGTTAGTATTATAGTATGATAAAATCATTTCGCAGTGAAGAGACAGAAAAAAAATTTAACGGAAAACGCTCGTTAAAAATAGATCTGTCCATACAAAATGTTGCTTGTCGTAAGTTGCGAATGATTAATTCAGCCCACTTGAAGAAGAAGAATTGAATCATAAAGATGAATTCAAAATGATCAAACAGTATACCTACGCATGAGTAAGAATGGACAGACGCTGAGTCTTTTATTTATTGAAAAAACTTTCATTGCTGTATTCTGCCCATTTGGAATACATTTCCAGATAATGAGCTTTAATAAATTTTTGAATTGTATTTTTTTCAGGATTAGTAAGATCTCCTTGTTTTTGAACAATTGTGTCTCCGTTTCCCTTTACAAAGAATTTGGCTGCTCCTGTTTCGCGGAGTTTTCTGTCATGATTTGCATGAACATGCATTGCTTCAACAACGCATTTAGAAGTAAAATATAAAAAGCAGCCTGCAACTTTGAAATCGAAATATTTGGGCATTTCAAGCAACTCCAATATATTCAAGACTTTCCGACAAGATTTTTTTTGCAGAAGTTAATTCTATATCATCCATATTGGTTTCAATAAGAGTCTGATCTTCCTTAAAAACTGCAACGCCTGTCCTGTTGTTCAAATCAAAAACATGAAACCCGTCTTCTTCTTTTTTTACGGCAAACCCGCTGATTATGACATCTGCTTCTTGTGCAATTTTTTCTACATCAAGCATATTTTACCTCCACCTTTTTTATTGGTTGTAAAAATTCCTGGGGATTCATGCACAGATTTTCCAGAACTGGCTGCAGGTCAATATATTCTTCTTCAAGTTCCTTATTGTGGGAATATTTCGTCATGACTTCTATATAACCGTTGTCCCAGGTAATAACTTTTTCATATTTCTGAAGTGAATAGGGGGCTATGAATTTGAGGCGAGTATCATTAAATGTAAAAATTGTGTAATTATCTTCACTGGAAAGATATGCAGTATCATTCATCTTGCTTTCTCCCATAAAAAGTCAATGAGTAAATCTTCAGATTTAGGAATGACTTTTTAAGTACATTCGCAACAAAGTGAGAATGTACAGTTTGATTAGAACGTTTGCAAAGCAAACTGGTTAGCGAAGCAAACGTGTTTGCTTCGCTAACTTCAAGTAGATAAAAGATGCACTATTTGTGCAGCTTTTATCTTACCTTCCTAAAATAAGTATAGCATATTATCCGGGTTGTTTCTATCTTGTAATCACCGATGATGGCTGTTCGTTAAATTTATCTTATCTGAAATAAACAATCTTGAAATTCCCTGCGAGAGTGAAGCCGGCTTTTGTGTAGCTGCGGATTGCGCTTGACAATATAACAAATGTTATAATAATAATAACATATAATTAAGGAGATGTTATATGAAGTCGATTTTAGTAAAATTTTTTAGTATTTATGTTTTACTTGTTGGAATTGGTTGTAGCAATTTAGTTACTAATAATGGAAAAAAAAGTGATTATTCTAGTTCCAAATTGAGTCAAAATTTACAAAATATTATTGAACTGCAATCTAATTCTGTCCGTGCTGGAATAAATGCAGTATCAAAATATGTTGACTTGACGTCAATCTCAGATAGATCAATCGCGAATAACTTAGATATTTCGAACATTGATAATTTTTTGCCTTCAGATCTTTCATTGTTGAAACGTTCTGTTCAAAATAATGAAAGAAGTGTTAATAATGAAGAAAAAATAATTACACTTGAAAGCGAACTAAATGATATAATATATAATTATCAAACTTCACTACAAACATTAGTTCCGGATCCTTCAAAAGCTTTATCTATTCCTGATATTGTCAGTTCCGAAACAGGGCTAATATTAGGCGACGATGCTGAAATACCTTTTAACTCTATAGAAGGGATAATTACTGTAGGAGTGTTAAATGAAGTAGCCTCTGGTGGTGATTTAAAACAAATTCTTCAAAATCTTGAAAAAGATATAGATTCAATTACGTCTGATATCGGAGATCGTTCTGTAGTAAAGGTGAATACAGGAAGATGGGTTAACGGAGTAGTGAATTATAGATGGGGTAATATAAGCGAAAGTCATAAAACAGCTATACAAGAGGCTATGAAAATTTGGACCGATAGTACTTCCGGAGAAATTTCATTTTATGAACTTCCCAAAACTGGATGGAATAATTTTCAGCTTGGAATACATGTTATAGGTTGTATAAAATTTCAAGATAAAGAATTAGATTTAAGAATCGGTGGAAATTCATATGTAGGAAATATAGGTGGTTTACAGGAATTAAATATAAACAAAAACTTATATAGTTCAAAAGAATTAAAAAGAGTTCCTCTTCATGAAATAGGGCATGCATTGGGATTAAATCATGAACACCGCAGATATGATAGAGACAGTTTTATTTCGTTAAAGGAATATCAAATTGAGGACAAAAATAATTACGCGATAATTCCCAAAGAGTTATCCGGTTGGAGATTTGAATCCAGAAAAGTAAGAATAGGTTGGTGGACTATAACAGTTTACTACCCAGCCTGGTGGTCAAGTACAAATAGCAAAACAAAAGGTGACTTTGATTTTAATTCAATAATGCTTTATAGTGGTTTGGATGTGAAACCAGATAAAGTCTATTTGAATAATGGGTCATATGTTACACGTTATAATATAAATCTTTCTGAAAATGATATAGCTATGATAAAGGAAATCTATTAGTTTAGAATAGAAAAAAAAGGCTGATTAGTTAGTCGGCCTTTTTATCAGAATCTTGAATGGAAGAAAGATTTTGAGTTACAATAATACATTTTCAGGAGAGTATAAAATGAAAAAAATATTTCTTGCATTAATTATTCTATTTTCGCTTTTTGCATTTACCGGGTGTCCAACGAATGAAGATCTTGCAATCGATTATATTTATACAGTCAATATAAAAATCAATGTAGAAAATAAATCAAATAATCAGGCTGAATTGAACCTTATTCCGGTTTTGCTGGACGAGGAAAATACTTGGGCAGAATTTTTCTGGGTATCTGACGGAGAAACTCATTCTGTAATAAAAGAAAATAAAATTGTAAATGAAAATGAGTCAACAGAAATTTTACTTAAATCATTGTATGAAGTACCTGTAAAAGAATCTTTTCTTCTTAACATTAACGGAGAAAATGGAAAAAACTTTTTGGGTTATAATAAAGAAGTTCCTTTGTATAATAAAGGTCAGAAGCAGGATTTATCAAATATAATTCAGGATAATCTGGGAACAGTGATTTTTAAGCACGATGATTTTCCAAAATGGACAGACGCTGATGGTGAAAAACAGTTAGACAACTACACTGTTTATGCAGAATACAATCTTTTAATCACCGATGATAGCTGTACATTAAATTTATCTTACCTGAAATAAACAATCTTGAAATTTCCTGCGAGAGTGAAGCCGGCTTTTGTGTAACTGCGGATTGCGCTGATATTTTTTTGCCTTACAAAAAGAATTGTTTTTTTACCTTCTGTGCGCGCCTTGTCTGCAATTGCACAAACCAAAGCCGTTGCAAGATTTTTTCCGCGGAATTCTTTTTTTGTATACACGCCGCCCAGCTGAACAAATGTATTTGTCTGCGCATTTGTGTTTGCTTTTGCAATAAAAGTGTCTTTGTAAAAAATGCCAAAAACTGTAAGCGTACGGAGCGTCTTGTCTAAAACCATGCGCTCTGCTGCCGGCGGAATTTTCTTCCACGGGGAAATTTCTTCTTCTGTATCGTAAGCAACCTGCAGTGGCATAAGAAGATTTCCGTCAGAAAGTGTACATTCTTTTACAATACCAAACGCCGGTTTACAGACAGCGCCGCACGTTTGTTCCATAAGAAAAAGTTCCCGCGCCCTGCGTTCCTTATAAAAATTCACATTGCAAAGAGCCGCTTCCAGTTTTGACACGCAGCTGCTTTCTCCGGTGATTGAATGAATTTTTTTATCCTTAAAAAAAAGTGCAAGTTCCTTTTTGATTTCTTCATTCATGTCTGGAATAAAGGCGCTCAGTGATTTTCCGATGTTGTACGAAAAAACACCTGCTGTCTGTACAGAATTCGGCGCATCTTTTTTATCACTGTCCGTATTCAGAATAAGAAAAACGCTTTCGTCTTCGTCAAGAATACGTTGCATTAAAGCGCAGTTGAATTTTTCTTCTGCAAGCAAAAATGTCTGCGCCTGTAAAAACAAAGCTTTTGCATCAGGACAGTTTGCGACCTGCACAATTTTAAAACAGCGCATTTATTCAGTAACGTCCTTGAGCCATTTTCCAGATTTGAGTCTTGCAAGACCCCAGAAAGTTTTTAAAACACCTTCAGTCAAAAGACAAAAATAAACTGCCGGCGGTGAAAACTTCAGAACAAATGCTGCAAAAATTCCAGCCGGAATGGCAATTGTCCACATCCAGAAAATATCGTGGAAGGCCGCAAACTTTGTATCTCCTCCCGCGCGGCAAAAACCGACAATAAAATACATGGCAAACGCGTTGAACGGATAAAAGCAGATTAAAACATAAAGCATGTGCCTGGCCGTTTTAATAATATGCGGTTCCACGTTGAATAAATACGGAAGCAGAAACGAAAGTGGGTAAAGCAAAAGACCTATTCCCACTGCACAAAGCGGAAGGAACCACGCGAATTTGTTTGCATAAAGACGGGTTTCATCTTTTTTACCTTCGCCGATTTTTTTGCCAAGAATAATTCCGGTTGCGTTTCCTGTGCCAATAAAGAAAACCCAGGTAAGCTGCGAAATTGTTCCCGTTATATTGAACGCAGCAATTGCGTCTGTTCCCATGCGTGAAAAAATTGCATTTTCTACAGTAATTCCCATTCCCCAGAAAGTTTCGTTAATTAAAACCGGCAACGCGATTCTTATGAATCTGTAAACAAAGTATCTGTCAAATTTAAGAAACGATCGCACCGAACCTGCTGCTTCAAATTTTTTTGCATACGAAATAATCAGCAGAAGTGTGGTTTCAAGACTGCGCGCAATGACTGTAGCAACAGCAGCTCCGGTAACGCCCATTCCGTTAACTGTAAAACGCATTCCAAAAAATTCAAACGAAAATCCAAAAATAAATGCGTAATTAAAAAGTGCATTTACAGCAAACGAAACAGCCGTGCAAATCATAGGCAGGTGAACGTGTTCCGTACTTCTGAATGCCAGCTGGAACGGAAAGCCAAGTGCCATTATTACATAACTTGGTGCAACTGCCCTCAGATATTTTGCCCCGAACGCAATTACAACAGGATCTTTTGAATAAAAGCCTATAAGAACCTGCGGAACAGTAAGGCCGGCAATGCAGAATACGAGCGATATAATAGTAGAAAAAGTGAGCATAATGCCCATTGTTTTGTGGATTCCGTCCAGATCTTTTTTGCCCCAGAACTGCGTAATAAAAATAGAGCCGCCGCTAGAGATTCCAAAAAGAATCATATTCAGAATAAAAAATATCTGGTTTCCAAGTCCGACGGCGGCAATTTCTGCTGCACCCAGCTGGCCGACCATAATAGTGTCCAGCATGTTTACAAAAGTCTGCATCAAATTCTGCAGAATAATGGGAACGGCAATAAAAAAAAGTGTCTTGTAAAAACCCTGAAGCGGTGTCCTGAGCGAATTATTTTTTAACATAAGCCCAGTATAGCAAAAATATGTCTGTGTAGCAAATTCAGGCAAGAAATGATATAATTAATAGGAAAGTTTGCAAACTTTCCTATTAATTAAATGTACATTCTCATTTTGTTGTGAATGAACATTTATGGAGGAACTATGATGTATTCTTTTATGACATTGCCTGATGAAACAGAAATTGTGCATTCAGAAATGATGCCTGACGGGAAAGTTAAAGTCTATATGGAAACTCCTGATGAAAAGTACTGCTTTAAGCATGCAACCTGTTGGCTCCCTGAACAAAAGTGGGAAGATATTCTTGGATATACAGATTCCCAACTTGAATACTTAAAAGAACTTGTCGATTCAGAAAAACATATGATACTTGAACTGGCCCAGACAGGAGGATTAATGAATGCCGCAAATCTTTAAATTTGGTTCCTATTGGGTATATTTCTGGGCTAATGAAAATAGTCCAAGGGAACCAGTTCATATACACTTGTCAGAAGGGCGACCAATTGCAAATGGAACAAAAGTGTGGATTACAAAAAATGGAAAGTGCTCTTTGGCAAATAATAACTCAAAAATACCTGAAAAAGTTTTGAACAAATTGCTTCGACTTATAGAACCGCGTTCTTTTGAAATAATAACTAAATGGAAAGAAATGTTCGGAGAAGTTAGTTATTATTGCTGAAACAGTTTTCTAAATAAAAGCCCCGTCGAAGATTCGGCGGGGCTTTTTATTAATCTAGTTTCTAAAAGAGTGGATTGGGGCAGGGATTCTTCCGCCACGGTTTATAAAGTCTGCACAGCTGAATGTGTTAACGTCAATAACCGGGCAGCCTCCAAGAAGTCCTCCGAATTCAACCCATTCACCTGCTTTCTTTCCCGGTGCCGGAATAAGTCTTACGGCCGTAGTCTTGTTGTTGACCATACCGATTGCCATTTCGTCAGCCATAATTCCGCTTATGGTAGTAGCCGGTGTGTCTCCCGGAATTGCAATCATATCAAGTCCTACAGAACAAACGCAGGTCATTGCTTCAAGTTTTTCCAAAGTAATTGAATGCTGTTTAACGGCATTGATCATTCCTTCATCTTCAGAAACCGGAATAAATGCTCCCGAAAGGCCGCCAACATTTGTAGATGCCATTACGCCGCCTTTTTTAACCATGTCGGTAAGCATTGCAAGCGCGGCAGTTGTTCCCGGTGCTCCAGCTCCTTCAAGACCAATTTCTTCAAGAATACGTGCAACACTGTCTCCGACTTCGGGCGTAGGTGCAAGCGAAAGATCAAGGATTCCAAAGTTAACGCCAAGACGTTTGGCCGCTTCTGTTCCGACCATCTGGCCCATGCGTGTAATCTTAAAGGCCATTTTTTTGATTCCGTCGGCAAGTTCGTTAATAGGACGTCCCTTGTACTCGCGGGCGGCTGCAAGAATAACTCCCGGTCCTGAAACACCAACGTTAATAACCGCGTCTCCTTCTCCCGGACCGTGGAATGCTCCTGCCATAAACGGATTGTCTTCTGGCGCGTTTGTAAACACAACAAGTTTTGCGCATCCGTTGATTGCACAGTTGCGTGAAGCTTCTGCAGTTTTCTTGATGGTTTCTCCCATAAGTTTAACTGCGTCCATGTTTATTCCGTTTTTGGTTGTACCAACATTTACTGATGAACAAACATTGTCTGTAACTGCAAGTGCTTCAGGAATAGAGTCAATAAGAATTCTGTCTGCAGGAGTAATGCCTTTCTGAACAAGAGCGCTGAATCCTCCGATAAAGTTAACGCCCAGTTCTTTTGCGCAGCGGTCCAAAGTGCGGCAGTATTCTACATAAGATTTTTCGCTGCTGGCACCGGCAACAAGGGCAATAGGTGTTACAGAAATGCGCTTGTTGATGATAGGTACACCGAACTCTTTTTCTATGTCCTGGCCAACGCGAACCAGGTTTCTGGCATAGCGCATAATCTTGTCGTAAATTTTCTGATTTGCGCGCTTACTGTCCTCGCAGGCGCAGTCAAGAAGTGAAATTCCCATGGTAATGCAGCGAACGTCAAGGTTCTGCCTCATAAACATGTTTACTGTTTCTTCTATTTCTACAGGTGAAAAAATCATGGCAACCTCTGGTATACAAATAATTGTTAATTCTATATAAAAAAACAAATAAAATCAATCTAGGGGACTTGGAGGAATTATGGAGCAGGTTTACGGGAAGGCTGAGGCAATTAGCAGAAAGTTCAAATATGTGCTATACTTTAATTAATAATAATTTAGAAGAAAATTTGGATAGATAAATTGCGTAATAAATATGATGAACAATTCTGTCGCGAAAAGGAGCCGCAAAAATTTCGCCTTCCCATGATATTTAGTATCTGTTGAAGATGTATATTTTCTTTGAAAGTCTTTAACAGAATTTGAAGCTTCTGTATTTCTCAACTCAAATCCGCATTCCGGATATTTTGCAGCCATACTTGGAAGTACTGCTCCGCAACCAGGGTATTTCTTAATTTCACCGTCAAACGACTGTACTTTTGTTTCACTCATAATAATTATTCCTGTTAAAATTTGTATACGGTAAAAACTCTTTTCTATTAAAACGGCCACCAGAGGTCTTACACATTATTTTTTCTTATCGAAAAGTCCGCCGAACCCGCCACCGTTTCCGCCAAGATTCATTCCGCCGTCAGGAAGTGCAACACCCTAAAAAATCGGGAAAATCACCCTAAAAAAGACGAGTCTGTTACTCAAAAATGAAAAAAATTAAAATTGAATAATAGAATATATTTATTCCTATGAGTTTTGCAGTATTTTAACACTTTTTCCTATGAACTTTGCTACTATTTCTTGTTTTTTCCTATGAACTTTGCTATTATTTAGTTATGAAGCGTTCAATCATTGATAAATTGAGATTATGGAAAGAAAACAAATCAAGAAAACCTCTTGTTATGACAGGTTTGCGTCAGTGCGGTAAAACGTATACGCTTAAACAATTTGGCGCAGATTTTTTTGAAGATACAGCTTACTTCAACTTTGAAGAAAATCCTTCGCTCTGTTCAATTTTTGACCAGGATTTTAATATTGAACGGATTCTTGACGAACTTGGAAATATTTTCAGACAAAAAGAAATTGTCTGTGGTAAAACGCTCGTAATTTTTGATGAAATTCAATCTTGCCCAAAGGCGATAACTTCTCTTAAATATTTTTGCGAAAACAAACGGGAACTTCATGTAATTGCGGCAGGCTCTCTTTTGGGAGTTGCACTTAAAAATAAAGATATCTCTTTTCCTGTTGGCAAAGTTGACAGACTCCAAATGTTTCCAATGAGCTTTAAGGAATTTTTGTGGGCAGAAGGATTTGAATCACTTTGTAACGGAACAGAAAAATATGCTGACGAAAATCCGCTTTCTGCTTTATACACTTCCACTTTTGAAAAAGAACTTCGTTATTATTTTGCTGTCGGAGGTATGCCTGAAGCAGTTTTAAGCTGGTCAAAAAATCACAATATTTCAGAAGTGGTTCAAATTCAAAATACAATTTTGCAGGATTATGAATCTGATTTTTCAAAGCACGCACCAATTACAGACGTTGCAAAAATCGGTTGGATTTGGGATTCGATTCCTGCACAACTTGCAAAAGACAACAAGAAATTTATTTTTTCGCATGTAAAAGCCAGAAAACGTTCTGCAGATTTAGAAGATGCACTCATGTGGCTTGTAGGAGCAGGTCTTGTTTATAAACTAAATCTTGTAACAAATCCACAAAGTCCGATTTCTGCGTATGCCGACAATTCATATTTTAAAGTGTATTTTGCAGATACAGGATTATTAAGGGCAAAAGCAAAAATTGCTCCTGAATTGCTGCTGGAATCAAACGAGAGTTCATTGGGAAATTCCGGAGTTGGGACTTTTAAAGGAGCATTTGTTGAAAACTACTGCCTTTCAGAATTAATAAAAAATGATATTGAACCGTATTTTTGGACTTCCGGAAACACAGCTGAGCTTGATTTTCTTTTTGAATACAGCGGAGAAATATATCCTGTGGAAGCAAAAGCAGAAAGCAATACACGGGCAAAAAGTTATAATCTTTTCTGTACCCGTTACAAAAGCAAAAAAGGTTTTCGGATTTCTATGAAGAATATAGGCGTAAACATGATTGAAAATACAAAGTCAATTAGTTTGCCGCTCTATCTTTTGTGGCTAATAAAGAAATATTTATAACCGCAAAACCTTTATAAAGTATCCAGTTTTCTGCCCGAAACAGGAAGATTATTTTTTCTGCAAAATTCAATAAGTTCTTCTTTTAAATAATAAAAGTTTCTGAAAGTTTTTGAGTCAAGTTAAATATTTAAATTTGGTCTTTTGTTCATTTTAAAATTTTTTCTATTCTACAATTTTCCATTCGCCTAACGTACGTTTTTCTGCATCAAAACTTACGCCGATTTTAAAAAGCTTTTTGTCGTTGCCGTTTTTATCTTTTGTAACAGAATACGGAATCAAATATCCTTTTGAGTCAATCTGAGCAAGTGCTTCTTCTACAGTTCCGTCGAGTTTGAATTCAAAAACATAAACAGCGCTTTCTGTTTCTACAACCATATCACTTCGGCCGGCAGCACTTGCTTCTTCTGTCTTGACAACGTACGGCGTACACAAGCGCGCTATTAAATAGAATAAAGTTTTGTAATGATTTTCATCCTGCTTTTCGGCATTGTACGGAATTGAAGACAAAAATGCTTTCATTTCTTTTAAGGCATCTTCAAGACGGTTTTCACGAAAGGCCTTTGTTATTCTTAAAATAAAACTGTCATTTTGAATTTGATCTTCTGTTGCATAATAAGGCATAAGTGATTTTACAAAGCCCAGTCGCACCTCATCATTTGGAAATCCAAGTGTATATTCGTAGCCGTCATAATTTTTGATTGTAAGATACCCGCTCTGATAAAGCATTGGAATTGGATTTGTTGCCGTTTCTGTCGGAGCGTCAAACATTTCAAGTGTTGCAGGAAATCCTTTGTCAAAAGTTTCAGGATCCATATTGTATTTTTTTATTAGACGCGTAAGAATTGTCGGTGTTCCCGTTGCAAACCAGAAGTTTTTTAATTCTTTTTTGCTGAGCGCATTTATCAAACTGAACGGATTATAAATATCAGGTGATTTTTCTGTAAAATGATAGCCGTCATATTTTTTTGTAAGAGCTGCACAAGCTTGGTCGTAAGTCATATTGTTGTTATCTGCAAGCGCCTGGATTTCCGGTTTCATCTGTTCAAAAAGTTCTTCTTTTGTAATTCCGCAGATTGCAGCATATTCGTTATCCATTGTAATTACGTTTAGATTATTCAATTCACTGAAAATACTCAGCTGACTGAACTTGCTTATTCCTGTCAAAAAAACAAAGCGTAAAATTCCGCCCATATCTTTTAACGGGCTGAACAACTTTCGCACTTCCTGTTTTAGAATAAGCTGAAGTTCAGGATTGTCCATTGTATCTAAAAGAGGTGCATCGTATTCATCAACTAAAACTACAGGTTCTGTGCCTGTCTGTTCGTATGCGGTCATAAGAATTTTTTCAAAACGGGGACCCCATTCATATTCATTTGTATTCGTAACTTTATATGTTTTTTCTAATTCAGAAAGTTTAAAATTCATATAAATCTGAAGAGATTTTAAATCTGTAAATTTATTTCCTGCAAAACTCAAATGAAAAACAGGATACTTTTTCCATTCTTTTTCAAGTTTTTCTATTGCAAGGCCGGTAAAAAGTTCTTTCTTTCCTAAAAAATAATCGCGTAAAGTTGAAATTAAAAGTGACTTTCCAAAGCGGCGCGGACGGCTCAAAAAATAATAATTAAAAGTATGCGTCATTTTATAAACTAAATCAGTTTTATCTACATAATAACAACCGTCTTTTCTGAGCCTTTCAAAATCCTGAATTCCAATAGGAAAAAGTTTTAATTCTGCCATAAGTTTATTATATCTTGAAAGGTAACTATATTCAATGCAGAATATACTGGACATCAATCAATATATTCAGTTTTTAGCCAGACAATTTTCTTAAGAATTGTTTTAAAAGAAAAATAATTTTTCCAATAAATGCCGCAACAGTGTTTTATCAGTTCACTTTTGAAATTATACATTTTGTAATGCTGCATTATTCCAATATACGAATTAACACTGCGAAGAAATGCTGTTTTTTCTATTTTTTTAATTGCTGAATGAATTCCTTAATGCAAAAAACGAATGTGAAGCAGAGTGGAGTGACTCAATTGTAATTCTTCCAGGAAAAACAAACGGCACTGCTGTAGCCATACCGAACGTAATCGGAACAGTTCCCGCAAAAGTAACAACATTTACAGCATCTTATGTTGCCGGTACAGAAGACAGCACTCCGGGATTCTATGACGTTAAGTTTGACTGGGTCGGAAAAGACTGTGTCAACGAGCGCTATTTTGAAATTGACCTTCTTGATGTAACAGGTTCTACTGTAGCTGCAATTCCGACAGACGAGACAACATGGGAATCAGCAGTAACAGATTCAGGCAATACAGCAGTTACTTACGGTGCTGCAGTAATAGAAGACCAGCTTTACACAGAAGGTTCACTTCTTGCAAACAACAAATGGCTTACAATGAAACTTGAGCTCGGAAAAGCCTATGTCGCAAGAATTCGCGCAGTTAACCGTGCAGGTTCATCAGACAATGCCTATGTAACAGTCGGTACTGGTAAAGGCACCGAAAAAGTATTTGAAGGAACATTCATCAATCTGTTCAGAATCAGATACAATCTCCAGGGCGGAACATATACACCGGAGACAGGATCAGCACAGACTACACCAATTGTACGATATGCTTCTACCGAAACAGCATATCTTGTTCCTGATACTTCTGAAGCTGCAACAACAAATATACTTGTAAAGAACAGTCTTTCCTGGACAAAGTGGCAGGACTCTGGCAAAAAAGATATTGACGTTGCTGCAACACCAAAATACTCCGGTCCTGCAAATATTGATCTTTACGCATGCTACACAACCGACGCAGATGTAAATATCTTTAACGCAGCCGACTATAAACTCGACGCCTCATGGATTACAGTTGGTAAAAATAATGTTGCACTTACAGGAACAGATCCGTCATATACCGTAAGTGTATCAAAAGCCGCTGCGCTTGAAACCAACGGCGACCTTACATGGAGAATAACCGTAGCAGACAGCGGTGCAGAACCAATAACAACAGGTTTCGCTTACGACTCTGTAAAAATTGAAGTTTCTTCACTCGGAATGCACCACTACACCCAGACACAGGCAGATGTAGCAGTAGGAACACCCGCAACGTTTACACAGACCGGTGCAAAACTTCTCGAAAGCGGAACATACAATGTTATGATTACCGCAACAGAAGGAACAACAACGGTAACGCTTCCTGTAGTTCTTACAATTACAGACTAATTAGTATTTTAAGCACGGCTGAATATTGCCGTGCTTAAAAACGGGGGTTGCCCTTAAGGCAGACTTTAACGGTAACCCCTCATTGACAAAGCCGGGAGAAAACCATGGATATGAATGAACTTCAAAAGGCACTGCTTTCAAAACAGCCTTCCCCAAAACAAAATCTTACCTTTAACCGTTACATGAAGCACTGCATCGATTTGGGAATTGTTTTGGATCGGGATTTCGAAGTCGCACTCAACTTCAGGCTTCCTTCCGGTGAATACAATATGCTCGCCTATCTTTATGCCGACTGCGATACTGAATAAAATCAGCAAACAGGTTTTCTTTTTTCCAATTGATTTTTCCCCAGTATTGAATTAAGATGTACCTTATATAGAGAAGCAATTCATTTGGTGGAGGAAAAAATGGCCGGTGATATTTCGGTAAAAAACAGAAACAAACTTTTAGCCGAGCGCGTAATAAAAAATCTCAAAGCCAGAAAATTCGACGCATATTATACAGAAACTGCACAGGAAGCAGCCCAAAAAGCACTTTCACTTATTCCGGCAAAAGCATCTGTCTCCTGGGGCGGAACCCAGACTATGGAAGAACTTAAAGTTCTGGAAGCCGTACGCAGCGGAGACTACAATGCAATAGACCGCGACACAGCAAAAACTCCCGAAGAACGCCAGGAACTTATGCACAAAGCCTTTTTTGCCGACGTTTATCTCACAAGTTTTAACGCAATGAGCGAAGACGGCGTTTTAATAAACATAGACGGAATGGGAAACCGCGTAGCAGCCATTGCTTACGGTCCCAAAAGTGTAATTGCCGTAGTAAGCATGAACAAAATATGCAAAACAACAGAAAGTGCCCGCGACCGTGCCAGAAATTATGCCGCTCCGGTAAATGTCCAGCGCTGCAACTTAAACCCTCACTTTGCACAGATTACAGGAACACCGTGTTCAAAAACAGGAAGTTGCGGTGATTGTACTGCCGCCGACTGCATCTGTTCATACATCGTAGAAACAAGAATGAGCAAAGTTCCGGGAAGAATAAAAATAATTCTCGTAGACGAACCGCTCGGAATCTAATCTGAACCATCTAAATAGGAAGGAGTTGAATATTATGAAAAAACTGTTGCCGTTCATTTTTACCGCACTGGCACTTTTGTCTTCGTGTACAAGCGTAAAGCCCGATGTACAGGCCGACCGCACAGCACTTAACGAAGAGGAGTCTGTCCAGCCGGTGTACAAAGGACTCAAGCGCAAGGTAGCAATCGCACGGTTTACAAACGAAAGCCAGTATGCAAAGGGCGCGTTCTTTGACAAAGACAATGACCCGCTCGGAAAACAGGCGCTGGACATCCTTTCCACAAAGCTTGCGGCCAGCGGTAAATTCATTTTACTTGAGCGCGCCGAAGCAGACAAAATAGATTCAGAAAAAGCTCTCACAGATGCACAGGCTGCAGAAAAAATCGGCGCCGACTATCTTATTATAGGTTCAATAACAGAATTCGGCCGCAAAAATATCGGCGAAACAGACCTTTTCTCCCGTACAAAGCGCCAGATTGTTCAGGCCGGCGTAAGTTTAAGACTTGTCGACGTTTCTACAGGACAGATAATTTATTCAGAAGAAGGCAAGGGTCAGGCAGAAACAGAATCTTCTACAATACTTGGCATAGGCGGAACGGCCGGTTTTGACGCAACTTTGAGCGACAAGGCAATCAGTGCGGCAATTTCTAAACTTGTAGAAAACGTAATAAACAACTGCATGGACCGTCCGTGGAAGTCAGTATTTCTTTCGGCAGACAGTGACGGTATTTTTATCGCAGGCGGAATAAAACAGGGCCTTCTTCCCGGAAAAAAACTGTCTGTAATAGAAAAGGGTAAAACAGTAAAAAATCCGCAGACCGGAATGCCCGTAACCCTTCCAGGAAAAAAAGCCGCCGAAGTAAAAGTAATTTCTTGCGGCGGTACTACTGTAACCGACGAATATTCCATAGTAGAAATAACAGAAGGCAGCATAGACTACAGCAATATTTCCAAATACGAAATCACGGAGAAATAAACTTTATGAAAAAGAATTTATTTGTAATATTAACAGCGGCGGCGGTTTTGTTTGCGGCTGTAACAACGGGTTGCGAATCTACCAGAACAGTATCGCACGGCATTTCTGATGTTGGCTACATTACGTTTACCAGCGAAGATTTTGACGCAGTTCGCGTTGTAATTGACGACAAGATAGAATTTTATGCCGCCGTAAATTCCCCTGACACGCGCAAAATAGACAATGAAAACAATTATGCAGTTAAAGCTGGAACACACAGCGTTCAGGTATATTCAGGTGACCGCCTTGTGTTTTCAAAAGAAGTGTTTATTTCGTCACAGGATATAAGGGAAATAGCGCTTCCGTGAAAAAGTACGCAAAATTTTTCGTGCAGCTTGTCTTTGGAGCGGCAGTTGTAATCTGCTTTAATTCCTGCCTGACTACCACAACAAAGTACAACTGGTACAGCTATCAGGAAAACAGCTACGATTATCTCAAAAAGTCAAACGACGCCTCTGTAAACAGACTTTTAAAGACTTACAAAAAAATGATAGATGCTCCAACCGGAACGCGAGCGTGTGTTCCGCCGGGAGTATGTGCAGACTACGGATGGATTCTTGTGCAGAAGGGTTTTGTTCCCGAAGGACTTGAAATGCTGCGTAACGAAATAAAATTCTACCCCGAGTCAGAAAAATTTATTTCGCAGATAATAGGACGCATCGAATATGGTGAAAACTAAGCACAAAATCTTCTATTATATAGTGCAAATTTTTCTTGCCTGCACACTCTGTTCCGCTTTATTTGCATCCTGCGCCACAATGAATAGCGTGATTCACGTACCGACCAAAGCCGAACGCTACCCGCAGATGTATGCAGAAGCGCCGCGCTCAATTCTTATCATGCCGCCAATAAACGCCAGCACAAGTGTAGAAGCAAAGGACTTTTTTTATTCAACAATGAGTATTCCTCTGGCAGAAGCAGGCTATTATGTGTTCCCGCAGTTTCTTACGCTGGAGTATCTTCAAAGCCAGAGCGCCTATGATTCAGAGATGTTTGCAGAAGGCGACCTTACAAAATTCAATCAGATAATGGGAGCAGATGCGGTTCTTTTTACGCAGATCTGCTACTGGAACAAGGCGAATTTTCTTAATGTAGGTTCGGTTGATGTCGCAGTAAGGTATACTCTGCGGTCTGCAATTACAAACGAAACTCTTTTTTTCCGGGAAGCAGTATTTTCGTATGATACTTCAGCCGATTTAAATGCAGAAGGTTCGGAATTTTTGATAATGCTTGTTGAATCAATAATGACGGCGGTAAGCACGGCCTGTACTGACTACATGGACGTTGCAATAAAAGGAAACAAACGCGCGCTCGCAGATCTTCCGGCCGGTCCCTACAGCATAGAGTACATGCACGACGGTGAAGAAGTGGCTCTGAGTGAATCCATGTCTATAGAAATTGGCAGCAACTAGTCAAACCGTAAAAAAACACATTCTATTTTGACATATTGACGGAAAATGTCGAGACGTGATAAAATTAGAAACTATCTCTAGGCTTAAAGGAGCTAAGAAAATTATGATTATTAAACCGATGATTCGCAGCAATATCTGCATTAACGCACACCCGATCGGATGCGCAAAAGAAACACTCAATCAGATTGACTATGTTCGCTCTCAGAAAGCAAAGCGCGCAATAAAGTCAGTCTCCGAAGGCGGAAAAGGTCCCAAAACTGTTCTCGTCCTCGGATGTTCTACAGGATACGGACTTGCAAGCCGCATAAGCGCAGCATTTGAATACGGTGCCGACACAATCGGTGTTTCATTCGAAAAAGAGCCTACAGTAAACAAGGGCGGAACCCCGGGCTGGTACAACAACATGGAATTCGACAAGGAAGCAAAGGCCGCCGGACTCAAGGCAATAACACTCAACGCAGATGCTTTCAGTGACGAGTGCCGTGCTTCTGTTATAGACGAAGTAAAAAAGCTCAATTCAAAATTCGATCTTATTATATACAGCCTTGCAAGCCCTGTACGCACAGACCCCGACACAAAAGTACTCTACCGCTCAGTAATCAAACCTGTAGGAAAAGAGTACAGCGGTGCGGCACTTGATATGATGAGCGGAAAAATCTCATTCAGTTCGGCTGCTCCTGCAGAAGGCGATGATATTCCCAACACAGTAAAAGTAATGGGTGGCGAAGACTGGGAGCGCTGGATCAAGCAGCTTTCAGAAGCGGGAGTTCTTGCAGAAGGATGCCGCACAGTAGCATATTCTTACATTGGACCGGAACTTTCACACGCAATTTACCGCGACGGAACAATCGGAACAGCAAAGAAAGACCTCGAAGCACGCGCACGCAACATTGACGCTTCTCTCAAAAAGATTGGCGGTGCAGCATACGTAAGCGTAAACAAGGGTCTTGTAACACGTTCATCTGCAGTTATTCCGATTATTTCACTTTACCTTGGCGTTCTGTTCAAGATTATGAAGGCAAACGGAACACACGAAGGCTGTATTGAACAGATGGAGCGTCTCTTTGCCGAGCGTCTTTATACCGGACAGGACAACGCAGCCGGAACAGTTCCTGTAGATTCAGAAAACCGCATTCGCATAGATGACTGGGAACTTGACCCCAAAGTTCAGGCCGAAGTCGACAAGATAATGCCGACAGTAACCGAAGAGAATGTTGCACAGACAACAGATCTTGCCGGCCTCAAGCACGACTTCCTAACAATCAACGGCTTCGATGTAGACGGCGTTGACTACAACAAAGAAGTCACCGATATGTCAAAAATAGAATACTAAACCCAACAAAAGCTGCTCTAAAAAAGGGCAGCTTTTTTAACGGGCAAAAAATTGTTAAAAAACTCTCCTGACAAGAACTAACTTCCAGTCAATAGAACTTTGCCTTGGTTTATGCTAAACTTGACAACAAAAAATATTTATGTTAATTTATAAAAACGGTGAAAGCCGTAGGGGCTGGTCAATAGACCTTGGTCCTATCGCGTAGCGGGGAAGTGCCCCGCTATTTTTTTGCTCTGTGGGATTTTTATATGTCAGAACTGAGCGTTTTCGTTGATGAATCGGGCGACTTCGGAGAATATTCCAGCCACTCCCCGTATTATATCATAACAATGATTTTTCATAATCAAGACAAAAATATTCAACCGTTAATCGAAAAACTGGAATATGAACTTTCTAATGCAGGGTTTAATGACCAGTGTATACATGTAGGACCAATAATCAGAAAAGAAGAATCTTTTACTTATATGAATATAGAAGAGAGAAAATCTATATTCAATAAAATGTTTGCATTTATACGTTCTGCAGATATCCAATACAAATGTTTTATGATTGAAAAGCTTCATATTGAGGATGAAGTTGAAGCTACAGGAAAATTGTCAAAACAGATTGCAAATTTCATCAAAACACATTATCAGGATTTTTTGGATTTTGATACAGTTAAAGTCTATTATGACAATGGTCAGGTTCAGGTAACAAAAATTTTATCTTCAGTTTTCAATACGCTTCTGGATCATGTCCAGTTCAGAAAAGTTTCTCCGTCAGATTATCGTCTGTTTCAGGCAGCTGATTTAATCTGTTCTTTCAAATTGCTGGAAATGAAGTTTTCGAGCAAAAGTTTTTCAAAGTCAGAGATGCTCTTTTTTAATAATTACCGGGAATTCAAAAAGAATTACTTAAAGATACTAAAGGTCAAAGAGTACAAATAATATGGAAAACAAAAACTCCGGGGCACATCCTTTTTTAAAATGGGCTGGCGGAAAAACCCAGCTTTTACCTGAAATTCAAAAATTTTATCCTCAGAATATAGAAAAATACTGTGAACCTTTTGTCGGAGGAGGGGGCATTCCGGCATAAATGCCGTCGGCTATTGCGCACTTCGCTAACGCTCATCCTCCTCACTTCGTTGTGGTGGACTGCTTCGCAGGTGCTTCATAGCCTAATGCGAGGAAAACATATGAAACAATATGAAGCTGTAGAAATTGCACTTGAAAATCTTGGTGGAATTGGTACGCTTGGACAACTAAATGTTGAAGTATTTAAAATAAAAGATTGTGAATGGAAAACAAAAACACCATTTGCATCAATCAGAAGAATTGTCCAACAAGATACTAATATTTATAAAATTAAGCCTGGTTTATATGCACTTAAATCTTATCAAAAGTCATTAGAAAAATTAGGAATAATAGTCGAAACTGAAGAAAATAAAGATTCAGAAGAAGTAAAACAATTTAATCATTCGTATTATCAAGGTTTATTATTGACGATTGGAAATTTTAGAAATCTAAAAACTTTTGTACCGAATCAAGACCAAAACAAACTTTACGGAAAACAAAAATTAGGTGATTTGAGAACATTACAAGTGCTTCCAAATTTTTCTTATAATAATTTTGTTCATAGAAGTTCAACAATTGATGTGATTTGGTTTAATGAACGAAATATGCCAGATTCGTTTTTTGAAGTAGAACATTCAACTGATATTCAAAATTCTTTATTAAAGTTTAACGATTTAAGAGATTTTTATGTAAGAATGGTAATTGTCGCGGACGAAAGAAGAAAACAAGAATACTTGTCCAAGATTAATTATTCTTCGTTTGAAATATTGAACAAAGAAAAACGAGTTCATTTTTTAAGTTATTCACAACTTGAAGAAGAGTATAACCAAGAGTTAAAAAAACAGGAATTTGAATTTGTTTTGTAATTTTCTACTTGATATTTCTTAAAAATTGATCAAAGATCCAAATCATGAAAATAGAAGTTAATATTGAAGAAACGGTTGTTGGAAAATTCGAACTAGATATTCCTGAAGGTGTTGAGCCTTACGATTTTATTCGAGACGAATATTATAAGGGTAAGATTGTATTAGAACCTGGTGAATGTCAATTCAGGCAAATGGAGATTCATGATTTAACTGATGATTCATGGACTGAATGGATTGAGTTTTGACGGGGGCGTTGCGGGGTTTCCCCGCAGAAGGGGTAGCGAAAAAGCGAAGTTTTGAAGCGAGGGGAAGACTTTCCCCTTTGATATGATTTGTGCAGATCCGCCATATTTTCTTTCAAATGGCGGAATTTCAGTTCAGTCCGGAAAAATGGTTTCTGTAAATATTTGTAAATAACGAATAAGTGTTCAAAAATTCAATCCACTCTTTCTGAACGAAATATTTTTGTAGCTACAGAATTTTTTGTTTTGAGAAAAAGTTTTGGTAGATAGATTTTTGTTGAGCGTCATAACTGATCCAAAGAATTTTCATTCAATAAAAAATCAAAAAGATTCAGAATTAAAATTCCGTCTTCTGTGTAATGAGTGGGATTATCTTTAGCGATAATAATTTTTTTGAATGAATCTTTTGTTTTAACCAATGAGCGTTCTTCCTGCTGCAATTTTTCTTTATCAGGTAAAGACAAAGCGGATTGAATATATAATCTTTTTGAAACCAGGTTGCATACAAAATCAATTTCAAGTTGTCTTTGAGTTTTGGTTTTGTCTTTATTCATAATATTTTCTTCTACCATTCCGACATCAACATTGTAACCTCGAATAAGCAGTTCATTGAAAATCACATTTTCCATAAGATGAGTTTCTTCAAATTGGCGAAAGTTCAATCTGGCATTTCGTAAACCTACATCTGTAAAATAATATTTTTGCGGCGATGAAATATATTTTTTTCCTTTAACATCATAACGACGGGATTTTGTAATCAAAAAAGAATCTTCAAAATATTCAAGATAATTTTTTACAGTTTCAGGATGAATATTGATTTTTTTTACACTTTTGAATGTATCAGAAAGTTTTTTTGCAGTAACAAGACTTCCAACTGAAGATGCAAGAAAATCCAAAAGTTCCGCAAGTTCTTCTGAATTGCGTATATCATTTCGCTCCAGAATGTCTTTTAAATACGTTTCTGTAAAAATATTTTTTAAGTAATTTGATTTATCTTCTTCGCTTTCAATTTCCATTAATTTTGGTAAACCGCCAAAATTTAAATATTCTTTCCAGAGTGAATACTTGTCCCCAGATGAATATTTTGCGAATTCAGAAAAACTCAATGGGAACAAATGAACTTCATCACCTCGACCGCGAAATTCCGTTATGATATCTTTTGACAAAAATTTCGCATTGCTTCCAGTAACATACGTATCCGCGTTTTGGATATGCAAAAAAGAATTCAGAACATCTTCAAAATCTTTAACAAACTGAACTTCGTCAAGGAGAATGTAATACATTTTATTGTCAGTAATTTTTGCATGAACATAAGAGCAAAGTTCGTCGGGATCGCGAAGTTTTATATTAATTCTGTCATCAAGAGCTATTTTTATTATATGAATGTCGTCGACTCCACATTCTTTTAGATAGTTATAGAACAAATTGAAAAGCAGATATGACTTTCCACAACGTCTGATTCCGGTAATTACTTTTATCATTCCGTTATGCTTTTTTCTGATTATTTTGTCAAGATAAAGCTTCCGTTCCATAATTTGCTCCAGTTAGTGAAAAATTAGTCGAAAATCTGTCCAATATTTCAATAGAATTATATTTCAAGAAGTTAAATTTGTCAAATTACTGAAAAATTAGTCGAATAGGAGAGTAATTTTTCAGTAATTTTGCGGCCGCGAATTTTTTATTCCGTGGTGATTTGAAGGCGACTTTCTCTGTATAATTTCCTACCGTGATAAGTCCAGTTTTACAAAAAATTAATTTAATAAACTTATTGCCACTGACAGTAAAAATCCCATTCACCCCACCGCTATATTAAAACAACTGACCTGGAAGTTTTAGTTTTTCTTTTGGTTCAAAAATTTTATCAAATTCTTCTACCTGTTCATCTGAAACAAAATATTCACTTGGAGTTCTGTATGTTCCGGTTTTACCTTTTAAAAAATCCGGGATTAGTTCTTTGCATAAAAAATACGGAATTTCATTTTGGCGAGGTTCATCGTTATAGAAAATATTTTTTGACTTTGATTCAACAAATCCGCTTTTTCCGTAAAATTCAATATTTCCTTCTATGAACAAAGCTCCACAACCGAGTTCACGGGCTTTTTCAACAGCATAATCCAAAAGTTTTTTTCCATAGCCTTTTCGTTTAAAATCAGGGGCAATTCCGAGCGGACCAAAAGTCATAACAGGAAGTTCTGTTCCATCGTCGCAAAATATTTTGGCTTTTACAAAAACAATCTGCCCAATTAATTTGGAATCTTTTTCCATTACAAAATCCAATTCAGGAACAAAATTTTTACTATTTCTAAGTTCGTGCAAAACAAAATGCTCGCTGCAGCCCGGCTTGTAAACATTCCAGAAAGAATTTCTTACAAGATCTTCCGTTGCGTGAAAGTCAGATTCAGTTTCGTTTCTAATAATAAAATCGGTATTCATTTTTTTATTTAACAACTCCCAAAATTAGTATATAATAAAATTATGAAAAAAGAAAATACATCAGAAAGCGAATCTTATAAAAAAATTAATCTGGAAACATATTACCGCAAAGGAAGTTTTACAAATTTTTCAGAAGGCCCAAAATGTTCGCTTAGCGTTACAAGCAAAATTGACGTAACAGATTTGTACAACTGGTCAAAAAAATACGGAACAAAATTTTACATAAATTTTTTGTACGTTCTTTCAAAAGTTTTAAACAGCCGCGACGACTACAAAATGGAATACCGCTGGCAGACAAAAGAACTAATCTGCTGGGAAAAAGTAAATCCGTGCCACTACATTTTTTTTGAAGAAAAAGAAATCTGCACGCCGGTTTATTCAGAATATTTTTCTGATTATAAAAAATTCTATGAAGGAATTACAAAAGATATTCAGGAAGCAAAAGAAAGGCGCACTTACAAATTGGAAAGCGCAACTCATCCAAACTGGTTCGACGCATCTTACATCAGCTGGGAAAATTACGACAGCCTGAATATTGAACTTCCCGACGGCTATTTGTATTTTATGCCGATTATAAACTGGGGCCGCTTTAAAAAAGAATTTGTCATTGACCCAAAAACAGAAGAACCACGTATTCGCCTTATGATGCCGTTAACAGTCAGAATGAATCACGCAATCGTCGACGGTTATCAGGTCGCCAAAGTATTTGAACTTGTAAGAAAAGAATGTGAAAATCTGACAAGGGAAAACGCTGAACAATAATTGCATCTTCAAAAAATTAGAATTATATAATATAATAAACAAATAAGAAGGAAAGATTTTGCAAAAAGAACAAACCGAATTTGTAATTTACATCATCAATGAAATTGCAAACAAGAAACATAAAATGTCTTCTCAAATTTATAAAGTTCTGCAAAAAACAAATTGTATAAATGAATATTTAGTTCCTATGTATGATGTTCTCCACACATTAAGCAGTGAAACCGTAGTAAATGACGTTTGTGAATTTGTTAAAAATCGGGGTGAAAATTTATGATTTTATATCACGGTTCTGATTGTATTGTAAATAAACCAGATATTCTGCATTCAAATAAAAGACTGGATTTTGGTCAAGGTTTTTATTTAACAAGTGTAAAAGAACAAGCTGAACGTTGGGCAAAAAGAAAATCTCTAATTCATCAAAACACAACTTCTTTTATAAATATTTTTGAATTTACAGAAAAAGAACATTTCAAAATAAAAGATTTTATGGACGACTTAAACAACTGGCTTGATTTTGTTGTTGATTGCAGAAACGGTAATAGCCTGTATAAACAGTTTGATTTAATAAAAGGAAAAGTTGCAGATGATAAAGTTTTCAGAGTTGTTGATATGTATAAACGCGGAATCTGGGATAAAAAACGAGCCTTAGAAGAAATTAAAGTATATAAAACTTATGACCAAATTAATTTTATAACTCAAAAAGCCATCGATGAAATGCTAGTTTTCAAAAACTCTTATGAGGTTTAAATATGCAGGAACAAGATTTAGAAAATATATACCGGGAACACCTTGAAGAAAATATTATTTTAGAATTAAGCAAAAAAAGAAAAATTTCTTTAGAAGACGCAATGAACTTATTTTACGAAAGTTCTCTTTCAAAAGAAATTTCAAAAGGTGAATATGGAATTCAATATTTAGATTCATCAATTTTAGCAGACTTAATAAAATAGAAAAGAATGTGAAAATCTGACAATGGAATAAAATGAACAAAACAAAAATAACACTTTGCGGCGATGATTGCCTTAAATGTCTGCGCTACAATGCAAAAACCTTATGTATATAACTTTACATTTGGATCACGGCTGATTTTTTTTGCTTCTTCCATTTAAACTAAAAAATTAATTTTGTACTCCAAACCTGCGTTCTAGCCCAGAATGTGCCAGTGGGAGTCCAGTTTGTTAAGGCTTTCGCAACCGTCTTTTGTTACAAGCACAAGGTCTTCTATTCTTATTCCGGCTTTGCCTTCTATATAAATGCCCGGTTCTATAGAAAAAATCATTCCTTCTCGCGCGGTAAGAGTTGAACTCTGGCTTACATCTCCTGCTTCGTGGTCGGTCATGCCGCAAAAATGTCCAAGCCTGTGCGTAAAATTCTTACCGTAACCGGCTTCTTCTATAAGATTGCGTGCGGCACTGTCAATGTCTTTTAGGGCAACACCCGGTTTTATAATGCTTTTTGCATATTCGTTTGCGCGGCGTACAATATCATGAATCTGTGCTACTTCCTTTGGTGCCGTTAAGAAAAATGAAGTGCGCGTCATGTCAGAACAGTAACCGTTTTTTTTGCAGCCAAGATCAATTAGAACAACATCCCCGCGTGAAGGCTTTGTCCCGTCTGGAACATGATGCGGGGCCGCCGCGTTTTTTCCAAAAGAAACAATTGTCTCAAAAGAAGGCTCTGCACCGGCTTTTGCAAACAGTGAATCAATATAAGACGCAACTTCCTTTTCGGTAACGCCATCGTGAATAAAGTTAAATGCCTTCTGCAGACAGTCGTCTGCAATAGCGGCGGCGGTTTTCATAAGAGAAATTTCCTGTGCATCTTTGCAGCCCCTAAGAGAATCAACACATTCAGAACCACACACAAAGTTAACAGCAGGATTTTTTTTCATAAGTGGAATAAGAAAGCGTGCAGGCCACATGCCGTCTATTCCCAGTGTACCTTGCTTAAGAATATGAGCGGTTAAAAAATCAGCAGTATTTATTCCGTCTGAATACAAAACAACTTTGCAGTCTGCATTTTTAATACAAAACAGCGTGTTTGCAAAAAGAACAGTTTCTCCCTTTTCAAAGTAAAGTGCAAAAAGACGCTCCATGGGGTTAACATGAATTCCTGTAAAATAAAAAATACTCAGCGGGTCACTTACAAGAAGCGCATCAATTTTGCGCTGTGACATTTCTGAGAAAATTTTTGACTGTCTGTTTTTAAAAATAATATTCATAACTAATCTTATTTTACAACCTGGAGCGACAATTTTCAATAAAAGAAATTTAATTCTCCGCAGAAACTACTCTTCAAACTGCGAATTATCATCTTTAAGTTCCACAGCAGAATTTTTGTCTCTGAGCGGGTCAAAATTTCTGTATTTAAGCGGCGTCATTCCCTTGTAACGGCGGAATGTTTTTATAAAATACGAAAAATCGTTGAATCCGCAGTTAAAGGCAATGTCCGGAAGTTTGTCATTTGTTTCTCTAAGAAGTGCGCAGGCTCTGTTCACCCTAAACCAGTTAAGGTATTCAATGGGTGAACGCTCTGTCATCTCGCGAAATATTCTGCAGAAGTACTTGGGCGAAAGTCCGGCAATTTTACTCATTTCTTCGAGTGTAAGATTCTGGTCATAATTCTTTCTGATAAGATTAAGCACCAGATCCAGCTGTTCGGAACGTACTCTTTTGTGTGCAGGCATTGTACGTTTTTCTGAATAAAGTCCGTGTTTTTTTATAAGTCCGAACAAAACCATAAGCAGACCTGCAGAAATTATATCGTAACCGTTTGGTTTTCCTTTGAGTACAGAAAAAAGAATGTCTGTAGTCTGGGCAAAGTCACTGTCTTTTTCGAATTTAATCTGATTTTCAAGAATCGTGTTTCCGTTGAGAATATCGTTTATAAAAAGATCTGGACTAAAACTGTGAAGGCGCAGAAGTTCAATGTCAAAAACAATGGACTCGTAAAGACTAGAGCCTTTGACAGGTGCATCGCCGTGAATCATCTTGCCCGGAATAATACACAGGTCTCCCTTTGAAAGGTGAAAGTCTTGGTTTTCCAGCGAGATGTTATATGTTCCCGAAATTATGTGGATAATCTCGAATTCCGTGTGCCAGTGCATCCAAAGGTCGTAGGAAGGATTTTCTGTATTGCACAGGTTGTACTGGAGCGGAAAAACAATTGTTCCTCTCTGCTGGGTTTCTCTAACCGGCTTTGAAGAGTCAGTTTTTGGAATGTCTGCTTTCTGCTCATAAAATACTTTCGTCATATTTTGAGATAATTATAGCACTATTCAAAAGGGATTTTCAAGAATATAATCTTATTTATGACGAATAAATTTTCTTTTGGAGCACCTGTTTTTACCGGAGCCGTGGTCGAGAAGTTTTCTCTGTGCAAGTCGGAGTTCCCCGTAGGAAAAATTGAATCTGAATGGCCGTTCACGTGGAACTATAATCTGGAAAAAACAGATATCGTGTTTGGTCTGGGCGAAAGTGTACGCGGAATGAACAAGCGTGGCTTTAAGTATGTAAGCTGGTGTCTGGATTGTCCCAATCAGAGTGAAAATACACCATCAATGTACGGTGCCCACAACTTTCTGCTCGTGTTCGGAAAAAATCCGTTCGGAATCTTCTTTGACACAGCTTCAAGAATTGAATTTGACATTGGCTGGACAGATCAGGATGTGCTGACTGTAAAGACAGAAGATACCGGTGTTGAAGTTTACGTAATTTTTCCGTCAGACAATGCAAAAAATGTGCTTACTGATATAACAAGACAGTTCCGCGCGCTTATAGGCCAGAGTTATATTCCGCCAAGATGGGCATTCGGTTACCAGCAGAGCCGCTGGGGTTACAAGACCGAAGCCGATGTTCGCGAAGTTGTCAGAAAGTACCGCGAGCTGAATATTCCGCTGGACAGTGTTGTACTCGATATAGACTACATGACCGACTACATGGACTTTACTGTAGACAAAGAAAAATTTTCTGACCTTAAGGGATTGTCGGCTGAGCTTAAAAAAGACGGAATGCATCTTATTCCGATTATTGACGCCGGAGTTAAGGTTAAGGAAGGTTATGATGTTTATGAAGAAGGCGTAAAAAACGGATACTTTGCAACAAAAGAAGACGGTACGCCTTATGCAGCAGGTGTATGGCCGGGACGTTCGCACTTTACGGACTTTTTTAATCCACAGGCACGCGAATGGTTCGGTTCAAAATATAAAATTCTTACAGACCAGGGAATTGAAGGTTTCTGGAACGACATGAATGAACCTGCCATGTTCTATTCAGACGACAGCCTTAAAGAAGCGTTTGACAAACTCGAAAGCTACAAGGGAAAGAATCTGGATATTCAGACTTTCTTTGAATTTACACCAATTTCGGGAAGTACATTCAACCAGCTCGAAGACTACAAGCGCTTTTATCACAGAGTGCCCGGCTCTTCAAACCCGGACGAAAAAATCCGCCACGACAAGATACACAATCTTTACGGAGCGTGGATGACTCGCGCTGCAGGTGAAGGACTTGAAAAAATCAGTCCGGACAAGCGCATGCTCATTTATTCACGCGCGTCTGCAATAGGAGCACACCGTTACGGCGGAATATGGACAGGTGACAATGCTTCTACCTGGTCGCATCTTCTGCAGGAAATAAAAATGCTTCCTGGAGTGAACATGTGCGGCTTCCTTTATTCCGGGGCAGACATTGGCGGTTTTGGTGACAGTACTTCGCGCGATCTTCTTATGAGATGGCTTGCTCTTGGTGACTTTACGCCTCTTATGAGAAACCATTCTGCATGGAACACACGCCTTCAGGAATGTTACAGCTTTAAAAATCCCGAGGAATTCAAAAGCATAATTGATTTGAGATATGCACTTCTTCCTTACATTTACAGTGAGTTTGTAAAGGCAGCTGTTAACGGTGACAGTTACATAAGGCCGCTTGCGTTTGACTATCCGAATGACAGGCGCGCAGTTTGTACAGAAGATGAACTTATGGTAGGAAGTGATATTCTTCTTGCACCTGTCTACACACAGAATGCAGAAGGCCGCTACGTATATCTTCCCGAAGACATGACAATGGTAACGTGGTCAGACAGCCGTGCCGAACAAAAACCAATGAGCGCCGGTGACCACTTTGTAGAGATTCCGCTCGAAACAGTTGTGTTCTTTGTAAAAAAAGGTCGCGCCGTGCCGCTCTTTAAGAGTGCACTCAGCAGCGAACAGATAGACATGAACAGCGCATATCTTGTAGGAGACGCAAAATCCTGCGAATTGTACACCGACGACGGTTACAGCCGCAAAATAAATCTTAACGAAGGAATGCGAGAGATAAAGTAAAGAAGCAGGCAGAAAAAATGAGAAGCACCCCTGAAGTTGGATACCAGTTCAATTTTAGGGGTGCTTTTTTATTTAATTTTGGTGATATCATACTAATATGGTGTTATACTGGATTCAATATATATTAGATGTAATTTGATAAAAACTAATAAACGGGAGCAGTTATGAGAACAATTGATGAATTTTGCGGACAGAAAAACGGATATTCCCTGTCAAAGACTTTGCGTAATAAGTTGATTCCTGTTGGAAAGACAGAAGACAAAATAAAAGAATATCATTTGATGGAAAATGACTATGGAAGAGCTGAAGCCTATGTGGAAGTTAAGAACTTGATTGATGATTTTCATCGAAGCTTTATTGCTGAAAGACTAGATAAAGTATCTTTAGATTGGACAAATCTTTTTAATGCTTTGAATGAATATCAAAAAAATCAAAAAGATAAATTATTGAAAGCTAAATGTAAAAAAGTCCTTGAAGCTCAGCAAAAGGAAATGCGTAAGAAGATCGTACAGTTATTTACAGGCAATAAGGATAATAAAGACCCTGTATATGAAAAACTATTCAAAAAGGAATTAATAGAAGATCTTCTTCCTGAAGCAATCAAGAAAGACACTTCTGGAATAATTACACAAAAAGAAGAGGCCCTTGCTAAGTTCCACCAGTTTTGCACATATTTTACTAATTTCCATGAAAACAGAAAAACTATTTATAGTGCAGAAGATAAAAGTACTGCAATAAGTAACCGTATTGTGAATGAAAACTTTCCAAAATATGTTGCCAATATAAAGGTTTTTGAGTATCTATCAAAAAACTTTCCTAAAATTATCGATGATACTGAAAACCAGTTGAAAAATGACTTGAGTGGAAAAAAATTAAAAGACATATTCACTATAAATGGTTTTAATAATGTACTTTCACAGAAAGGGATAGATTTCTATAACATAATTATTGGAGGAATCCCTGAAAAAGAAGGTATTCCAAGAAAACAGGGAATAAATGAAGCCATAAACCTTTTACGTCAAGGTTTGCCTCCTGAAAGAAAAAATGAGCTTAAACAAAGAATGACTTTTCTTTACAAACAGATTTTAAGCGATAAAGAAAAAGTATCATTTATTCCAGAAGTTTTTAATGACAGTAAAGAAGTATATTTGGCTGTTCAAGCTTTTAATGCAAAATGCATTTCTAGTATTATTGATAAAATTGCAGATTTATATAAACAGCATAATGCATATAATCTTGAAAAAATATTTGTTCCTGCAAAATCGTTAACTGCATTTTCTCAGTCAGTGTATGGTAACTGGTCTTTGCTTTCGGAGTGTATATTTGAAAAAGAGAAAGGAGAAAAAACTTTATCTGAAAAGAAATTAGAGGATCTTACAAAGAAAATTGCTAAAAATGATTATTCACTAATTGATTTGCAGTCTGCTTATGATATTTGGGCTGATAAAAATAATATTGAGTTTAATAAAAGAATTAGCATCAATTCATATTTCAATTTAAACGAAATACGACAACAAAAGAGGCCAGACGGAACTTATGAGAAAGTTGTTTCAAATTTAATTGAAGATGTGAAAAGCACGTATATCAGAATTGACTTTGATAATATCAAGGACTTGCAACAAGAAAAAAATGCTTCAATTCCAATAAAAGAGTATTTAGACGCTGTACAAAATCTTTTTCATTATTTAAAACTTGTTGACTACAAAGGTGATGCTTTAAAAGACGAGATGTTCTATTCTTCTTATGATGAATATTTGCAAATCTTGAGTGAAATAATGTCTCTTTACAATAAAACACGAAATTTTGTTACAAAGAAAGTTGGCGAAATTAAAAAAATAAAACTTAATTTTGATTGCAGTTCTCTGCTTTCTGGTTGGGGAACTGATTATGGAAGTAAAGCGGCTCACATTTTTAAATCTGATTCTTGTTTTTATCTTGGAATTATTAATAAAAAACTAGATAAAACTGACATAGATTCTATTTATCAAAATGGAAATACTATGATAGAAAAAATTGTTTATGATTTCCAAAAACCTGATAATAAAAATACACCAAGACTGTTTATTCGATCAAAAGGAAATGCTTATGCACCTGCTGTAAGTACATATGACTTACCGATAGAATCAGTTATAGATATTTATGACAAAGGTTTATTTAAAACCGAATATCGAGAGAAGAATCTTGAAGTGTACAAGAAATCTCTTATTAAATTGATTGACTATTTTAAATTAGGATTCTCACGACACGATTCATACAAACATTACAATTTTTGCTGGAAAGAAACTAAAGATTATGCAGATATTTCTGAATTCTACGCTGATACAATGAGGTCATGTTATCAACTTAAAACAGAACGTATTAATTTTGATAATCTGATGACTCTTGTAGATGAAGGAAAACTCTTTTTGTTCCAAATTTATAATAAAGACTTTTCAACTGGTAAAGACGGAGGAAATGGTTCTACAGGAAGAAAAAATATGCATACTCTTTATTGGGAAAATCTTTTCAGTAAAGAAAATCTTGATGATGTCGTTTTACAATTAAGCGGAGGAGCCGAGTTATTCTTTAGACCAAAGAGTTTGGAAGAGGAAAATGCTACAATACACGAAAAGAATTCTTTTATTGTCAACAGAACATATCTGAAAGAAGTTGAAGGCAACAAAGAAATCTATGAAACTATTCCAGAAGAAATCTACCAGGAGATCTATCAAAAATTAAATGGAAAGGCTGATACAATTTCTGATGAAGCACAAGAGCTTTTATCTTCTGGAAAGGTAAAATATAGAGCTGCTCCTCACAGAATTATAAAGGATAGACATTTTACACAGGATACATATTTATTTCATTGCCCAATATCTTTGAATTTTAAAGCACAAGAAATAACAGGAAAAAAATTTAATGACAGGGTTTTAGAAAAAATAAAAAATAACTCGGAAATTAAGATAATTGGTCTTGACCGTGGAGAACGAAACTTAATTTATTTATCATTAATTAATCAGAAAGGTGAGATTGAACTACAGAAGACATTGAATCTTGTGGAACAACAAAAACGTTTAATTGATTATCAAGGGAAACTTGTACAAAAAGAAGGCGACCGTGATAAGGCACGAAAAAACTGGCAGACAATCAGCAATATAAAAGAACTAAAAGAAGGTTATCTTTCTGCTGTTGTACATGAGCTTGCAACACTTATGGTAGATAATAACGCAATTGTGGTAATGGAAGATTTGAACTTCGGTTTTAAACGAGGACGTTTTGCAGTTGAGAGACAAGTATATCAGAAATTTGAACACATGTTTATTGATAAACTTAATTATCTAGTTTTCAAAGATAGAAAAGTAACTGAACCAGGTGGAGTTCTAAATGCGTATCAACTAACAGACAAATTGGAAGCTTTTAAAGATTTAGGAAAACAGAGCGGTTTTCTGTTCTATGTTCCGGCAGGCTATACTTCAAAAATTGATCCAGCTACAGGTTTTGCAAATCTTCTTGATATGACAAACCTTGCAAATGTTCAGAAAAAGCGAGATTTCTTTGCTAAGTTTGACAGCATTTGCTTTGATGAAGAAAAACAGATGTTTGCTTTTACTTTTGATTACAAGAATTTCAACAGGAAAGACGCTCAAGAAATGAGCAGAACAAAGTGGACTGTTTATTCAAATGGAAAGCGTATTCAATTCTGCGGAAAAGGAAAAGCTTCTAAGCATATCGAAAACCTTACAGAAGAATTCAAAACTCTTTTTAGAGAATTTGATTATCAGAATGGCAACAATATTCTTGATTCAATTTTGGAAGTTGGAGCAGCTTTAAAAGCTGGCGAAAAACCTGCAAAAGAAATTGCAGATTTCTGGGATAAACTGCTTGTATTATTCAAACTGGTTTTGCAGATACGTAACAGCGACGCAAAAACTGGTGATGATTATATTATTTCTCCGGTTATGTCAGAAAGCGGCAATTTCTTTGACAGTCGCGAACAGGAAAAACTTGGGAACAGTGCAAAACTTCCAAAAGATGCAGATGCAAACGGCGCATATCACATTGCGTTAAAAGGTTTGTATTTGCTAAAAGTTTTTGACAAAACTCCTGAAGACCAGTTGAAAAAGGTAGATATGAAAATCTCCAATGCCGACTGGTTCCGTTTTGCACAGGAAAAGGAATATAGCAAGTAAAAGAACCGAAGCAAGCGGAACACGGAAATATAATCAGCGACCATGTTCCGCTTGTATGGGATATTACTTATAATTAAATGGAGATATGTATGCAGAAATCAGAAATTACACCTTCTCAAAATAAATCAAAAATTCTCATGTACACCACTTCTGATGGTGTAACAAAAATAGAAGTTACTTTTGATAATGATACAGTTTGGCTTTCTATTGATCAGATGGCAGAACTCTTTGGTCGAGACAGAAGCGTTATCGGAAAACATATTCGTAATGTGTTAAAAGAAGGTGAACTGGATAAGAACTCAGTATGGGCAAATTTTGCCTACACTGCCAAAGATGGCAAAAATTATAATGTGGACTTTTATAATCTGGATATGATTATTTCTGTTGGTTACAGGGTTAATTCCTTGCGTGGTACTCAATTCAGAATATGGGCCACAAACATATTAAAAGAATATATGAAAAAAGGTTTTGCCATGGATGATGAACGGCTCAAAAATTTGGGCGGAGGGAACTATTTTGAAGAACTTCTTGCGCGTATTCGCGATATTCGTTCTTCCGAAAAAGTTTTTTGGCGCAAAGTCCTTGATATTTATTCAACAAGCATTGATTACAATCCTAAATCTGAACTTTCACAAACTTTTTTTAAGCAGGTGCAAAACAAAATGCATTGGGCAGCTCACAAACACACTGCGGCAGAAATCATTTATCAGCGTGCAGATGGTGAACAACAGAATATGGGGCTTACATCATGGAGCGGAACTCAGATAAAGCAGAGTGATACAGAGATTGCAAAGAACTATCTTTCCGAACCAGAACTTGATGCTTTGAATAAGATTGTTACTGCATACTTGGATATTGCAGAAGTTATGGCTTTGAATCAGGAGCCTATGTACATGAAAGACTGGCTTGTAACAATTGACGATTATTTGAAAATGACGCGAAAAGAGATTCTTTCTACAAGTGGAAAAGTTTCTCATGGTCAGGCTATTGAAAAAGCTCATCAAGAATATAAAAAATATCAGAAGCGCCTTGAAATTGAAGCATCTCCAGTTGAAAAAGATTTTTTAGAATCAATTGGTAAACTGGAGAAGTTGGAAGCCCCAAAGAAAACAATAAAGAAACAATCTTAACCGGGAGGTTGTATTGGAATCCTACTTACGCATAACTTATCTGAACGACTTTATTTTTTGTCCGCTTTCCATTTATTTTCATCAGCTGTACGGGGGACTTTCTGAGCGACTTTATTACGATGATGTGCAGATGAATGGTCGGGCGGTACATGAGGCTGTAGACGAAAAACGGTATTCCACCCACAAAAATATTCTGCAGGCAATCGATGTATATTCTGATGAATACAAACTTTGCGGTAAGATTGATATCTTTGATATTGATAAAGGATTGCTAACAGAACGTAAAAAGTCAATCAAGACAATTTATGACGGTTACGTTTTTCAGCTTTATGCGCAATGTTTTTGTTTGCGCGAGATGGGGTACAATGTAAAGCAAATTCGCTTTTATTCCAGCGATGACAACAAAGTGTATCCTGTTGAACTTCCAGAAAAAAATCCTCAAATGTTTGCGAAATTTAGGGAAACAATAAAAGAAATGCAGAATTTTAATCCTGACGACTTTATTCCGCAGAATGAAAAGAAATGCGCTTTTTGCATTTACAGTAATTTTTGTGACAGACCGCTTGCATAAGGAGTTGCGTTTATGATTAGTACAAAAGATTTTGAGCATAAGCAGATTTTGTTTGTATTGCTGGAAGAGGGTGAAAAAGTCAGTTTTAAAAATGACAATATTATTATTCTGAATAAAGAAGGTAAGATAAAACACCAGTCAACCTGCTATCTTCTTTTTGCGCTGTTTGTTTCAGGTCATATTTGTGTTACAAGCGGACTTTTGGAACGTGCAAAAAAATTCGGTTTTTCAATAATTTTTATGTCTTACACTTTGCGACCGTATGCTATGTTGCCAGCAAGAGCAGAAGGAAATGTAATTCTTCGCAGAAAACAATATGAATATCAATCGTTTGAACTTGGTGCCCATATTATTTCAAATAAAATACATAATCAGAATGCTGTACTAAAAAAAATACGGGAAAAATCTTCTGAGCTGAAAAAAGTGATAGCTACACTTGAAGTAAATGAGAAAAAAGTTCTTTTACCTGATTTAAAACTTGAAGAAATAATGGGGTTGGAAGGTACTTCTGCCAGAATTTATTTTGGGCAGTTATTTAAAGACTATGACTGGAAAGCGAGACGTCCCCGAGTAAAGCAGGATATGATAAATTGTCTTTTAGATATTGGATATTCTCTTTTATTTAATTTGATTGATGGTCTTTTGGAAATGTACGGATTTGATACTTATGTTGGAATTTTACACCGTGAGTTCTTTAACAGAAAGTCTCTGGTATGTGATATGGTCGAACCGTTTCGTGCAATAATTGATAATGCGTTAATTAAAGCCTTAAATCTTGGACAATGTAATGAAAAAGATTTCTTTAAATCACAGAATCAGTGGATGATTGGGGGAAAGAAGGCCGCACCTTACATAACTATTTTTATTCATGCTTTGCTTGAAAGAAAAAATGAGATTTTTTTATATATTCAAACCTATTACCGCTCTTTTATGAGGAATAAACCTGTGGAAGAATATCCTGTTTTTTTATTTGAAGGAAAGAAAGTCGTTAGTTTTCCTTCCGTGGCAAACTAACTTATGCAGGTTTTCTCTGAAAAACTGCGATTAGACCGCCCATCCATGGCGAAAAAAGGAGAAGAAAATGTTGATTGTCAGTTATGATATTGCAGATGATAAAGTCCGTACACGGTTTTCAAAGTTTTTGCAAAAGTTTGGATTTAGATTACAGTATTCAGTATTTGAAATTCATAATTCAGAACATATTTTAAAAATCATTATGAATGAAATTGCAAATGTATATGAAAAGACCTTTACAGAAGAGGATAGTATTGTTATATTTAAGTTGAGTGAAACATGTGAGAAAATTTCGTATGGATATGCAAAAAATAATTCCGAAGATTTCATCTTGGTTTCATCATAATTGCAGACCCCAGGTCTTACTGGAGTTTTTACCGGAATCAGTAATAAATTTGTTGTTTTTCTCGGTAATATATGCGAAAAACCGTTCTAAACAGTACTGTTGTACAAAGACTAGAGTTTAGAACCCAAATAAAATTTCTACTGTTGTAGATATAATAAACTAGTTTATAAAAAAAGTGTTTAGAACCCAAATAAAATTTCTACTGTTGTAGATTCTGTTGTGACTTTTTCAAATGAAGGTTTAGAACCCAAATAAAATTTCTACTGTTGTAGATACCTCCTTAAAAATGATCCATGTAACCGTTTAGAACCCAAATAAAATTTCTACTGTTGTAGATATCTTCTTTGTCGTGGCTTCAATGCGTTTAGAACCCAAATAAAATTTCTACTGTTGTAGATTCTATGCGTAAGTCTTTCCGCCCATGTTTAGAACCCAAATAAAATTTCTACTGTTGTAGATTGATTAGACGATTGAAAAAAGAAGTGTTTAGAACCCAAATAAAATTTCTACTGTTGTAGATGCTTTATTTCCTTGTATAGTTCCGTAAAGTTTAGAACCCAAATAAAATTTCTACTGTTGTAGAT